>Ga0209350_1000101_pt1 | contig 55191 bp, 43 predicted proteins | sample GraSoi013_2_20cm_2_FD_185822 | JGI IMG/M metagenome (GOLD analysis project Ga0209350, IMG submission 185822) | Grasslands soil microbial communities from the Angelo Coastal Reserve, California, USA - Sample 09_27_2013_2_20cm (SPAdes) (version 2) | ecosystem: Environmental > Terrestrial > Soil >...
TTCGACGGCATGAGCAGCGTACCGTCGGTGACGCGCGAGAGGTGCCAGAAGCGGTGCGCGGCCTGCAGGTCCCCCTGCATGGGCAGCAGCACGCTGTCGATCGGCACGTGCTCGGGGAGCTGCGACAGCGCCTCGTCGAAGAGGCGCATCCGCTCGGCGGAGTTCACGTAGCGGCGCAATCCCCGGGTCTTGCCCTGCGTCGGCAGGCCGTCGGTGATCAGCACGATCTGGTCGGGCTGCGGGCTCAATCCCCGCGCGGCCGCAAAGGCGTTGTAGAGGCTGGTGCCGTCGGCCGGGACGAGCGCCTCGAGCGCCTGCATGCCCCGCGCGCGGGCCGCCGCGTCCGAGCCCGCGAGCCAGCCGCCCGGCACGAGCGGCTGCGCTTGAGTGTTGAAAGTCAGGACCAGGTAGCTGCTGGTGGCGGGTATCTGCGTCATGAGCCAGTCGACGATCGCCACCGCGCGGCGCCACTTGGCGGCGGCGCGCTTGTGCGCGTCGTCCTGGTTGCGCAGCCGGAGGATGGCGACCAGATCCTCGTGCAGCATGCTGGCGGAGACATCGAGCAGGATCAGGATGTGCCTGCCCCGCAGGATGAGACCGTTGATGTAGCGGCGCTCGACGGCCGTTCGCCCGCTCACCTGCTGGCCGAGCGGCGCGCGCTCGAGGCTGCCGGCCTCGAGCCGGCGGTTGCCCTCCTCCAGCGAGCGGATGTCGGCCTTGAGCTTCTCGATGTGCTCGCGGCGCGCCACGGTCTGCGCGTCGTAGCTCGAGAGCTGCTCGCGGCGGCTGGCGAGATCGGTCACGATGCGGTTGGTCTCGCGCGTGGCGCTCGCGATCTCGTTGCGCGTGCGGGTGAGAGAGTCCCGCAGCACGGCGAGGTTGCGGTCGCCTTGCTGCACCTCCTCCTTCAGGCGATCGACCTCGGAGCTGAGGACGTCGTGGTCCTTGAGGCGCGCCGCGCCGGCTTGCGCGCTGAGAATGGTGTAGAAGAGGATCACCGCGCCGAAACCGCAGCAGATCGTGTCGAGGAACGAGAGGGTGAAGACCTCGAAGCTACGGCGTCGCGCCACGGACGAACTCAGTCCGCGGCAGCTTCAGCCGCGCAGGCCGGGGGGCGTGTCGGCGACGGCGATGAGTGTCAGAGCGACGCCCGGGTCGCCGATGCGCACCTGATCCCCGGCGCGCACGCGCGCGCGCTCGGCGACCCGCTCGCCGTTCACGAAGGTGCCGAAGCGGCTGTGATCGAGCAGCAGCGCGTCAAGGCCCTCGCGCAGGAAGCTGCAGTGACGGCGCGAAACGCCCGCCAGCCCCTCGGGCAGGACGATCGCCCGCGCCGCGGCCGGCGCCCGGCCCACGACCAGCGGCTCCGGCGCGAGCGCGAAGGTGCGGCCATCGAACAGCACGTGCGACGCCGTCGGTGCCGCCGCACGCTCCTCGCCCGCCGACTCTCGCTCGGTGAGCGCGGCAAGTGCCGCGAGAGTCGGTTGCGATTCCGAGGGCAGCCGGCGCAGCAGTCGCACCGGGTCAGCAGCGACGCGCGGCGGCAGATCGAGCACTGAGGTGGCCGCGGCGGCGAAGCCCGCCGGCAAGCTCACCAGCTCGCAGCCGGTAAACTGAGTCATCATCTCGCGGAAGCCCGGCAGCGCGCTCACGAGGCGCGGCACGAGCAGCGTGAGCGCGCTGCCCGCCGGTCTCAGCTCGTGCAGCAGCCGCGCGATCTCGCGCCAGAGCGGCTGCGCGGCCTGGATGAGCTGATCGCGCGTGAGCGGCATCTCGATGCGCTCGCCGCCGGCGGTGAGCGCCGCGACGGCGACGCCGCCCGCCATCGCCTCACGCGAGAGCTCGGGGAGAGCCTCGAACAGCTGCTGCTCGGTGCTCGCATCGCGCAGGGCGTCGAAGCGCGTCTGCCGCACCATCGCGGTGTTGATGAGATCCAGCCACGCCTGGTAGAGCCCGAGGAGTCCGCCGTGATCGCTCGAGAGCGACCGCCGTCGACAGGTCGGCCCGGCGTCGCGCTCGACGAGCGTCGCGGCCGCGTGATGCAGCCCGAGCTCGATCACGATCGCGGGGCCCGTGCCGCCGAGCGCCGCAACCGATACCACCGCCGCGTCGACGAAGCCGTCGACCGGGAGGGCGAGCTGCCGCGCCACCCCGAGCAGTGCGCCGAGGCCGTAGCGCCCGGCGCCTGCCGGAGCGGCGATCCAGACGCGCTCCCCGGCTTGCGGCGGGTGAGCGGCGAGGCGCCGCGCGAGCTCCGCCGCGAGCAAGGACAGAGCGCGCGCTGAGGGCTGCGCGTCGCGCAGCACGCTACCGGCGTGCTGCGTGGACGTGGTCGTCGGCAGCCGGCGCACCGTGTGCCAGCCGTCGGCCCCGGGCAGCGCTCCGGTCGAGCCGTCGGAGACGGCGGACGGGGAGCTCTCGAGCACCACCCCGTCACGCGCCAGCGCGAACGCGCGGTCATCCGGCTCGATCGCGAAAGGCTTCATCGGCTGAACGCGCTCAGATGTCGACCGGGAAGCTCACGTTGTTGTCGGCCGACCCGCGGCTGTCGGGCGCTGCTGAGGGGTGCTGGTCGGACGGCGCCTGCCCGCCTCGGGGCGCATCGGCCGGCGCAGCGGCTGCCGGCGGCGGCTGCACCCGCGGCCCGGTCATGACCGATTGCGCGGCGGCCCGCAGCGTCGCCGCTCCGAGCGCCGCGGCCAGCACCATGAGGAGCACCAGCATCCAGTTCAATCGTGGCAGCTGAATCATGTTCATGCCCTTCTCGCTCACTGCGGGTCGTCGGCGTAGCGTGCCAGACGGAATCCGACCGTCGGCTCCGGGCCGCTCGCGGTGTCGCGCCACGCCAGGCGCAGCTCCGAGACGCTCGCGGTCTTCCAGCTCGCCCCACGCACGACGTGCAGCGTGCCCTGCGCGGGCCCCAGCGGGTCGCTCACCGGCGCCGGGTCCACGAAAGACTCATAATAGTCGTTCACCCACTGCGATACGTTGCCCGACATGTCGTGCAGCCCGAGCGCGGTCGGATGAAATTTACCGACCGGCGCGACGACCGGGTAGTCGTCGCGATACCCCGGAAGGGTCGCGGGCAGCGAGCTCCCGGTCTCGCCGCCGGCGAGATTCCCGACCCCGAGGGGCACGGGCGGTGAGTCGCCCCAGGCGAAGCGATAGGACTGGCCGGACGGGCCGTAACGGGCCGCGTATTCCCACTCCGCCTCGGTCGGCAACCGGTAGCCGCGGGTCACCGGCCGCGCAAGCGCAAGTCCGGTGCCGCTGCGCTCGTACGCGGGCGGGAGTCCCTCCTGGTGCGAGAGCCAGTTGCAGAACTCCGCGGCGTCCTCCCAGCTCACCTGCGTGACGGGCTGACTGTCGAGGTCGATGGACTGGCGATCGATGTAGCCGGAGGCGTGCTCCGCGCGGAACCTGCGGAAGTCTCCGTTCGTGACCGGCAGTACACCGATGTAGAACGGCCGCTGGAGCGTCACGGTGCGCAGACCCTCGTTCGGCCGTCGTCCCTGCTCGCGCCGCTCGCTGCCCATCTGGAAGGCGCCGGGCGGCACGAGCCTGAGCACGTATCCGATCTGACTCCTGATGAGCGGGGCGCTCTCGAGGAGCGCGCGGCCGCGGTCGGACGGCGTGAGGTGATATTGCACCGCGCGCTCGAGCTCGGGGACGGGGGTGAGGACGGCTTCGAAGGCAATGAATCCGGCCTTGCGCACCTCGATGCGATGCTCGACGGCCGGCAGGAGCAGCGCCTGCGGCGTCTGGCCGCGCGGGGCGCCATCGACGAGCAGCTCCGCGTCCGCCGGCTCGCCGGACACCCTCACGCGCGCGAGCACGGCGGCGAGACGGGCCTCGGCGCTCAGGTTGCTTCCGGCGGTCGCGAACAGCTCCCGCGTCCAGGTCGCGTAGCCGGGAAGGCTCAGCACGACCGGGTAGGCGATGCCGGCGGGCAGCTCGACGGTGAGCGGCGTGTGTCCGCGATGCGTTCCGGCGATGGTGACGTCCGCGCCCGCCGGCACGGAGCGTACGGTGAGGTGCGCGTCGGGCTGGCCGAGCGTGACGGGTCCGACGGCGAGCGTCTGGCCGCCCTTGAGCACCACGCTGCTCTCCCAGGTCTTCCAGCCGCTCGCCGCGATGCGAATGCGCCGCACCCCCGAGGGCGCTGCGACGGACACCGGCGCCGCGCCGCTGTCGACGCCGTCCACACTGACGTGCGCGCCCTGCGGAACGGCCGTCACCGCGAGCGCTCCCCAGGCGGGCTGCAGCCGCACGTGCAGCTCCTGACGCGCGCCGGCTCCCTCGATGCCGAGCGTGGTGGTGTAGTCGACGTAGCGCGGCGCGCGCAGGCTGATGGTGCGCTCGCCTGCGGGCACGCCGATCACACCGGGAGCCAGTCCCGCGGTGACGCCGTCGATGCTGACCGCGGCCACGACTCCCGCGGTGTCGATCTGCAGCTGGCCCGGGAGCTTCGCGAGCACCAGGCGGAGTCGCTCCGCGCCGCCCCGGTGCACGACGAGCGCTGCCTCCGCCGGAAGGTACCCCTCGCGCTCCGCGCGCACGCGGTGCGGGCCCGGAGAAACCCACAGCCGACCGCCGAGGTGCAGCGACAGCGCGCCGGGCGCGCGCACGCGCGCATCCTCGGGATGCACTTCGACCGCCACCGACCCGAGCCGTCCGATCAGGAACACCACGACCGCCGCGGCGGCGAGCCACCCCAGCCACTTCGCGCTCGCCCTTGTGGCCCGCACCCGCGCCCCGGCCTGTGGCACGCCGAGCGCCGGCGGGACCTCGATCTCGAGCTCCTCGTCGCCGCCATCCCCCGGCGACACCGCGGCCAGCGCGCCCGCGGGCGCGATGGTCACGTTGCCGGCGAGGTGCTCGACCGAGAGCTTGAGGAGCGTCCGCGAGGCATCGCTGACCCGCACCTGTGCGTCGCCGACACTCAGCACGTCCTCGCGGCGCAGATCGCGCTCGGCATCCAGCGGGCGGCCGTTGAAACGCACCGACGCTTCCGAGGCGGGCTCGACGAGCCAGACGCCGCTGCTGCGCCGGATCGAGAGCGCCGCTCCGGCCGGCACGCCCGGCACCACCACGTCCGATCCGGCGCCGCCGATCGTGAGCGCCTCCCCGAGCACGCGCTCGCCGGCGGGCTCGCGCACGCGCACCTGCCCCCACGCGGCGGGCTGCATCGACACGCCGTTGTTCATGCGGAGCTCAGATGGGCTCGGAGCAGACGACGCTCACCGTCTGGGCCGACTGTCCCGGGCTAACGGTGATGTCGCGACGCACGTCGCGGTAGCCGTTGCGCGTGCCGATCACGGTGTAGCGCCCGGGCTTGAGCTCGATGTCGCGCCGGGCGAAGGCGCCGAAGGCGCCGACGCTCGGTATCGCAACCTGGGTGAGGCTGTCGGAGAGCAGCGAGAGGTGCACCGGCTTGTCGAATTCCGGCAGCAGCGCGCTGAGGCGCGCGATCTGGCCGCGCAGCATCGGACCCGGCGACGGCTCAACCTGCGCCGACTGCAGGAGCGTGAGGGCCGCGCTGCGCACCTCGGGCGACGCCAGACGGTCCGGACGATCGATGAGCGTCTGGAGCGACTCTCCGAGCTTCAGCCGTGCCGCCGCCCGGGCCTTGCCTTGCTGGGCGAAGGCGAGCGAGCGGTCCTGACGCAGCACCGACTCGTACAGCCGCAGCGCCTCGCCCCAGTGCTCTCCGGCCTCGAGGGCCTGGCCGCGCGCGCGCTGCGCGGCATAGGCACGCTCGCCCGTGACCGCGTCGACGCGCCGCAGCCCCTCGGCGGCTTCGGTCCCGTCCGGACGCAGGCTGCGCGCCCGGAGGAACGCGGCACGCGCCTCCTCGAGGCGTCCGGCCCCGAGCGCTGCGAACCCCTCGCCCGCCGCCCGCGCGTAACTGTCGTCGCCCAGCGCGGCGTTCACGCGGGCGAGCCCGGCGCGGGCCTCGGCATTCTTCGGGTCGATCGACAGCGCCCGCGTGTAGTCCTGCGCGGCGCGCGCATACTGGCGCTCGGACTGTGCGTTCTCGGCATCGGCGAGCAGCGGAAGAACGCCGGAGAGCTGTCGCGCGCGAGTCTGGCCGAGCGCGGCTCGCGGGTCTTGGCGGTCGATGCGCGCCGCCAGATCGAAGGCCTGGGCCGCGAGCTCCTGTTGCCCGGCAGCGAGCGCGCGCTCGCCGGCAACCAGCTGCGCGGCGAGTGCCGCGGGCGCCGCCCGCTCGACCGCGGCGAGCAGCCCCGAGGCCTGCGCGAGGCGCTGCTGTGCAAGCGTGAGGCTCCCGGCGTCGTAGGCGCCGACCGACTCCGCGGCGCGCGTCTTGGCGGCGGCGAAGTCCGCGCCACCCCAGACGCCCGCGCCGCGGCTCTCGAGCGCGGCGAGCCGGGAGTCGAAAACGGTGCGCTGGGCGCTGAAAGCCGCCGCCGCGCCGCCCGCGGCCGGCGCGCCGTTGACGAGCGCCGTCGGGGCCTCAGGTTGCACCCGCGCGTACCGCGGCAGCCACACGAAGGCGGCGAGCGCGGCCGCGGCGAGTCCGGTGAGCAGGAGAAGCACCCGTGGGGTGCCGCTGCGTATCGGCTCGAGGCGCGTGCGCGCCGGGTGCGCGCTCTGGCGCAGCTCCTCCCACAGCGCCTGCCCGTCGATGACTCCCGGAGTCGGCGGCGCCGGCGAGGCGCTCGCTGCCTTCACGGGCGCGCGCCCGACGGGGCCCTGCTCGGGTGTGCGCTCGCGTGGCGGCGCTTCGCGCGGCGGCTCGGCAGTCTCGAAGTCGAAGGAGAGAGTGTCGTTGAGCGAGGCGTCGAGCGCGTCGATACATTCGCGCATGGACGCCGCCCGCTCCTTGGCGTTCTTGGCGAGCATCCGCGCGATGAGCACCCCGAGCTGCGGAGGCATCTGCTGCGCGGGCACCAGCGGCGGAACCGGATCGCGCTGCGCGGCGCGGGCGTCGAAATTCGGGTAGTGCGGCGGATAGCGCGACAGCAGCTCGTAGGCGAGCGCACCCAGCCCGTACACGTCGTCGGACGGCGCCGGCGGCTCGCCGCGCAGCTGCTCGGGACTTGCGCTGAAGGGCGAGAGCGGGCGCGGCTCCACCCCCTGGCCCGGATCGGCGAGCCGCGCCGCGGCGCCGAAGTCCGCGAGCTTCGCGCGGCCGCGCGCGTCGAACAGCACGTTGGAGGGCTTCAGATCGCGATGAACCACGCCCCGCTCGTGCGCGTATTCGAGTGCCTGCGCGACCTCGAGCAGCACCGGGACGACGGCGAGGTAGCCGGCTCCGCGCAGCCGGCGCAGATCGCCGCCCGCGGCCAGCTCCATCGGCAGCAGCAGATCCCCGCAGTCACGCTCCGGGGGATATACCTTGAGGATCCCCGGATGGTCCAGGTGGCTCGCGCTCTCGTGCTCGTTGAGGAGCGCGGCCCAGGCGTCTGCGGCACGTCCCGGCGAGGGTTGCAGGATCTTCAGCGCAATGTCGACTCCGCGCTCGGGATCGTGTGCGCGCCACACCTCGCCCTGCCCGCCGACGCCGAGCCGCTCGTGCAGGATGTAGCGGGCCGCCAGTCGCCGTCCGGGAGTGGCGGTCACAGCCTCGGTCATGTCCCCTTCGATCAGCGCGCCGCGTCCGCTGCGACCGGAACCGGCGGCACGGGGGGAGTGGCCTCCGGCGCGACCTGCACGGGAGTGCCGTTCTCCTCCAGGTACAGCTCGTGGAGGAGCTTGCGCCACTCGCGGTATTGCTCCTCGGCCGTACCGGTGAGCTTCAGCGTGCGGCCCTCGACGTCGATGACCTGGGGGGCGACTTCGGACTGGAAGGTCTCCGACATCTCCTTCAGAGCCTGGGCGTGGACCTTCGCGTCGGCGTATTTCTTGAGTCCCGAGAGAAACGCCGCCGTGCCGCCGATGGCGCCGCCGTAGCGAGCCGCCGACTGAACGCGCTGGCAGTTGTAATCGTAGGGGCTGCACTGGTTGGGCACGAACACGCTCGCCAGCACCGCGGCCGCGCCGAGGTAGGTGCGGGTGCGCGCCTGATTCAGCGCGCGCTGCTCCTTCTCGATCTCCTCGAAGCTCGCGCGCCGCCACTGGCCGTAGGACGCGTTCATCTGGTCGCTGAAATTCGCGTAGTAGCCGTTGACGGTGTCGATCACGCCCGCATCGCGCTGGCGGATGCGTTCGACGCGCGTGGCGATCGGATCGTCGGTGGCCGGCAGACGCGCCACCTTAACCAGCCCCTTGGGGTCCTTGGCGAGGTAGCCGCTCATCGCCGTCGGCGCCAGATCGTTCGCGAACTCGAGCTGCGTGACGCGGCGGATGTCGCGGCGATCCGCGCCCTGCAGCGCATCGCGCGCCGCCACCATGTCGTTGGCGATCGCGGAGTAGAGGTTCTGGAAGGGGTCGCGCGCCTTGAGTGCGGCGTCGGTCTTGTACGAGCCGGTATCGGGCGGAGTCTGGTAACGACGCGCGTTGATCCACACCCGTCCCGTGGAGTCCTTGACCGTGATGTCGAGCGCGAGCTTCGCGCCGGTCGACTCGACGATCTTCCCCGAGACGATCACGTCGATGAACTGCGCGCTCTCGGGGGCTACGCGTACCGCGCCCCATTGGCCCGAGGTCTCGAGCGTGCTGCGCAGCAGTGCTGCGACGTAGCGCGACTCCGCCTTGCGGATATCGGGGTTGATGCGTTGCTTGTCGAGCGCCTTAGGATCGAGGTTCGGCGGTATGCCCGGGTCGAGGGGGTGCACCACGACGTCGAGCAGCTCGTCCTGCGGGATCTGCCGATCCGCCTGGACGGGGTTGACCTTGGGCAGGGGCTTGGATTCGTTCATGACGCAGCCGGCGGCCGCGACCAGCGCCACGCAGCCCGCGGCGGCGAGCCCCCACCGCATCCCGCGTCGCAAGTTTTCGCCGAGCTCTCGCAACATAGGTCTCCGCCCGCACCGGTGTGCGCTGTCACTTCCCCTGTGCATTTCTCTTGTAGTCGATGTATTCCTGCCAGAGTTTTTCCTTCAGCTCCGGGTCGGTTTCCTGCTCCGCCGCCTGGCGCAGCCGCCGCGCCACGACATCGTCGTCGCTGCCGTCGGGAATCTCACGAGCGCTCGCGCCGTTGCCGGCGTTGTCGTCGGGCTTCTTCGAGGCCTTCTCGGATTTCAGGTCTCCCGAGGTATCGCGGCGTCTCGAGGCATCGCCGCGCCGGTGTGTCCCGCTCGGCTTGTCATCGGGGGCCGGCACCTCGGTGCCGGCGCTGCCCGAAGTATCCGCGCTCTTGTCCGCGTTCTTCTCCGCGCCCTGTCCCTCGGCGGCGGCACTGCCCGCCGCGGCCGCGCGCCGCGTATCGCGCTCCTGCGCAACGCGCTGCTGCTCGGTGCGCAGCTCCGCGTCGAAGGAGCCGAGCGAATCGTCGAGCCGCTTGTCGAGCCCCGCGCGACGCTCGTCCGAGGTTTGTCCGGGACCGTCAGGGCCCGAAGTCTGCGCGGTGCCCGTTCCACCGCCCGCGGAGGCAGCCCCTACCCCGGCCGCGTCCGGCTTCGCCGCATCGGACGGGGCAGCGCTCCCGGCGGGCGATGCTGACGGCGCTGGGTTCCCCGCCCCGCCCCCCTGGCCTTGGCCGGCCCCGTGCCCCGGGGGCGAGGAGGCGCAACCCGCCGCGAGCAGCAGCGCGCCGGCGAGCAAGGGGTAAACAGGCGCGGTACGCATGCTCACCGCGCAGGCGCCGGCTTCTTGGCAACGGTCGGGCTGGGACCGGTGTCATCCGCCCCGGTGAAGAAAGTGCGCAGCTGCCCGGCCATCCGGTCGCAGGCCGTGCCCTGCACGCGCGCGATGAAGGGCAGCGGAATGACGGCGCCGACGATGGCGGAGGTGCCGGTGACGTTGGTGCCGACGCTGCCGGCGGCTTTCGCCTCCTTGATGTCCCAGATGGTCGCCTCGTAGCTGGTTTCCTTTTCCCACCAGCCGAAGCCGATGCAACCGGCCGCGCCCGGCGCGGCGCCGCAGGCAATGCTGCCGCCGCCGTCGGTCTTGCGGCTGCCGCCGTCCATCCAGACGATGTAACGCACGTGCGATGCGGCAACCTTCTCCGCGAGTCCCGGCCGGGTCAGCAGCTGCTCGATGGCCTCGGGGCGCGAGGGCGCGGTGCCCGGCTCGAACCACGGAAACGTCGAATCGACGAACTCCTGATGGCGCCGCACGGCAATGGCGCTGTCGCCACGGCCGGCGAGCCCGCCGCCGACACAGTCCACGAAACCTTCCTCCGCCGCCGCCCCCTCGACCTGGGGCTTCGGGAGGATGACCACCGCTTCACTCTTCACTATGTGCGTATGCAGCTCGCGCGATTCGTCGACACGCGATTGCATGCAGCCGGGCAGAGCGACGATCGCGGCAAAGGCGAGGACGCTCTGCGACCGGACGTAGCGCTGGTTCATGGTGGGCTCCCGTCAGTCCTGTCGCGCGAGCCTCAAGACCTCGCGCGTAACGCTGCCGCCAGTCAGCAGTATGCCACCGCTTTCGTCTGTTCGACCGTCCCGCTCCAGAGCCGGTTCCCGCGGCCGCGCTGGGAACGGGCTGGGCGGGAGCGGTCCAAAGCTCAAAGCTCGAGCCGCAGCTGCGAACCGGGCGGGGCCGGGGGACGAAAGAGTGCCGTGTTGAGTGGGTCTCTCGCAGCGGCATTCAGGTTCAGCCGCCGGCAAGCGATGCGGAAGCGGTTCCCGAGGAGAAGAGCGTACGGCCCGTTGCCCCGCATGCGATGCCCAAAGCGGGCATCGTACTCGCGCCCGCCATGCATGGCGCAAATCAGCGACATGACGTGCGCGGCGCGCTCGGGATAGTGCTCGGCGAGCCACTCGGTGAACAGGTCCTTGATTTCATACGGTAAGCGCAGCAGCACGTAGCCCGCCCAGCGCACTCCGGCATGCGCTGCAGCTTCGAGGATGGCTTCCATCTCGTGGTCGTTGAGCGCGGGTATGACCGGAGCCACCAGGACACCGGTCGGAACCCCGGCAGCGCTCAGGGCCGCAAGCGCCCGCAGCCGCGCCTGCGGAGAGGCGGCGCGCGGCTCGAGGGTGCGCTTCAGCTCGTTGTCGAGGCTCGTGACACTGATCCCGACGCTCGCCAGGCCCTCGCGCGCCATTTCCGCGAGCAGGTCGAGGTCGCGCAGGACCAGGGCGCTTTTGGTGATGACGGTGACTGGATGCCGCGCGCGGGCCAAGACCTCGAGAATCGAGCGCGTCACCTTCATCTTGCGCTCCGCAGGCTGGTACGGGTCGGTGTTCGCGCCCACGGTTATGGGCTTGCAGACATAATCTGTCCGCGCCAGCTCGGCCTCGAGCAGTTTCGCGGCGTCGGCCTTGTAGAAGAGCCGCGTCTCAAAGTCGAGCCCGGGAGACAGCCCGAGGTACGCGTGGCTCGGACGGGCAAAGCAGTTATGGCTCACTACGCCGTTGGAGATGTAGTCGCCCGTACCGGTCGTGATGTCGTAGAGCCGCATGGTCTTCAGCGGCTCGATGCCGATCACGTTCAGGCGCGCGTCGCTCTTGACGGCCTGGCCCTCGATGTCGAGCTTGCGCGAAATGGCCGGGCAGACGGTATGGAAGAAGCGCAGGTGCTCGCGCAGTCCGCCCGTCAATCTCACGACGTCAATCGGTTTCCTGTCTTCGTGATGGATGTGTTCGACAACGAACGTGAAGTTAAAGGCTCGCAGGCAGGTGCAGATCCAACCGATAATCTCAGGGTCGGTGTTGGAAATACGAAAGACGGTTTGACTAAAGCTGCCTTCGGCGTCGAATATCCCGGCGAGGAAGCCGCCCGACCACTCCTTGCTCGGTGAATTGGGCCAGGCGATGAGGTCGCGAATCGATTGTACGCGGGCAAACGACTGCGCGCTGATCGCGTGCATGGCTCTGCGGTTGCCGGCCGCCGCCTGAAACAAAAATCCGCGGGTCGACACCTCGAAGTCGAGTAGGTAGTTCCGCGCCCGTGCCAGTGCTTCCTGATCGCACAGCGCGAGGCGAAATTGCGGCCAAATTCCGGTCCTGCCGTCCTTCCGCCGGTACACCGGCGTTGCCAGATACCCGTCGCCGCGAATCATGCCGCAGAGATACCCCCGGCGGTAATCGCCGTTCTGAATCACCGAATCGGCAAACGCTCCAGTTCCCATTAGCTTGTTGAAGGTGGTCAGATGCGGGCGGCGTAGCCTGCCTTGCTCGGTGCCCGTTACGAATTTCCAGCCGCGCTCCGTGAAAAATCGGTGATCCCCGCTGGTCACAAGCGTGGTGCCATCCTCCAGCGTTGTCCGGAACGCGGGCTTGATGGTGCTCCAGTGCGCGAGCACGCGGGATTTCACGTAGCGCCGATACCATCCGGTGCGCGCAGTGCCGTAGATCTCATCGCCAACTCGCAACGCGGACAGGGGCCGGGTACGTCCATCGGCCATGAGAACCGGCGTACCACCCCAACCACAGTACGAGCACGCATGCTCGCATCCGCGATACGGATTGATAGATTGGTCAAAGGGGATGTCCGGCGAGTCGTTGGTGGTTATCACCGAACGCGCGCGATCGGGCTCGAGAGTCGTCGCGATGCTGTCGGGTGACTCCTCGAGAAACCAACCGTCGTCGACCGCCTCGAGTTTCTGGCGGTCGAAGCGGCCAGGCGGGTTGGAGAGGGCTCCCCGGCCGGTAAAGGATTGCCGGCCAATGATCGTGCGGCGCATGGCCATACTGTATATATAGCCAGTACACTAGTAAAGCGCTCAAAGCAGCGAAAACTCTTTCACTGACAATAGCTTAGCGCCAAGTGGACGGAGATCGTGGTCGACGCGCGGCGCTCGGACGAGCGCCCCTTACTTCACCAGACGCAGCGAGATGGGATAGCGGTAGGCGACGCCCTCGCTCGCCTTTATGGCTGCAATGAGCGTCATGACGAGCCAGGTTATGAAGAGCGCAACGCCGAGAAGAATCCCGATGAAGACCAGCCACAGGACGAGACACACGATCGCCGCGAGCGCGACCGAGATGTTGAAGTTCAGTGCCTCCTTCGCCTGCGCTGCAACGAAGTCGGACTGATCGCCCTTGGCGACCGAGACGAGGAAGGGGCCGAGCGCGTTGAGTCCGATGACGAGTCCGCCACCCGGAATCAGCAGACCCGCGAGCGCCGCGAGGTGCGCGAGCATCCCCCAGGTGCGCTCATTCTCCGTGGGCGCGGTGCCGGGTGCGGAAGCTTGCGTGGCTTCGCTCATGGTTCGGACTGAAGCCTAGCACTTCGCGCCGGTGCCGGAGGACTCGTGGACCGTCACGGATTGGTGGACAGGGTGTAGGCCGTCACCTTGGTGCCGTTCGGCACGACCAGCAGGCCGTCGCCGGCCGCCAGGCCCGACAGGGGAAGTCCCGCGCCCCATCCCGCTCCAGGCGGCAGTCCGGCCCCGAGGGTCACCTGCCAGACCTGGCTGCCGGTGGCGCCGTCCAGGGCATACAGGTTTCCGGAGGACGAGCCGACCAGCACGTACTGGTTCACCGCAATCGGTGAGGTCACGAGCATGCCATCACCGGCGAAGCTCCATATCACGGTGTTGTTACTGAGAGTCACACCGCGCAGCGTGCCGCTCTGCAGGAAGTAGCCGGTGCTCGCGGTGAATGCGCCGGGGTTATCGGACACGTAAGAGCCGGCCAGGGCGCCCGTCTCGGCGTTGAAGATCGAGCCGTTGTACGTTCCAAATCCATTCGGCGCGTACAGGAGCTGGTTCGCGACCACCGGAGTTCCGCCGCCGCCGCCGCTGCAGCCGGTGTTGTTGCTCCAGATGGTCTCGCCGGTGGCCGGTCGGTAGTCAATGGTCGTACAGGGGTATGTCAGGTACATTCCGTCGGCCGTGACCGCGGGGGTGCTGTCCCCACCGGCGGCACCGATCTGCCACACTGTCGCGCCCGTCTTCTGGTCGAACGCGTATCCCGCGCTGAATACGACGCCGTCGGCGGCGGTTACCGCGGAGGAGTACCCGAACGTGCCGGTGAGAAGGGCGCTCCAGAGCAGCTGACCTGAACTCGGATCAAGCGCTTCGATCGTTGCCGCGGTCGAGAAGGGGGCGCTGATGACGAAGAGCGTCTGCGAGTCGTAGGCTGCGTTGGCCGCCCCGCTCAGGACGACCGGCCCCCACGCCGTGGCTCCCGTCGCCTGATCGAGGGCGAGCAGCTGGGAACTGCCGCCGGCGATCGCGACGGTGACATAGACCTTTCCGTTGGCGATGACTGCGTAAGACGGTGTGCCTCCGACATCGACGCTCCAGGTGGGGGAGGCGGGGAAGCTCACCGAGGCGAAGGTCACCGCGCCGGTGTGCGCCGGGTTCATCTGGAACGCGGTCGCATCCTTCGACACCGGCACGATGGTGAGGGTCTGCGGCGCGGTCGTGCCGACCGCGCTGGTGCTGTCCTGCACGGTGATCGAGGCGCTGCCCACGGCGGCTATGTCGGCGGCGGCGATCTGCGCGATGAGCTCGTTCGTGGTCACGTAGGTCGTCGGCCGCGCCGCGCCGTTCCACTGCACGATCGAGGAGCTGCTGAAGCCGGCGCCGAGCACCGTGAGCATGAAGCCCGGGCCCCCCACAGCGACCGAAGTCGGCGACAGCGTGTTGAGCGTCAGCATCGCCGGCTGGATGGTGAAGGTGAGCGGATTCGACGGGCCGTTCACCGGGTCCAGCACGTTGACCGAGGCGGTGCCGGGAGCGGCGATGTCGGCAGCCATAATCTGCGCGGTCAGCTGCGTGGCACTGACGTAGGTCGTCGATCGCGCGCTGCCGTTCCACTGCACCACCGACTGCGCAGTGAAGTTGCTGCCCGTCGCGGTGAGGGTGAAGGCCGCTCCAGTGGCCACCGCCGAGGATGGCGAGAGCGCGGTGAGCTGCACCACGCTGCCGGTGACCGTGTATTGGATCGAGACCGTCTGCGGACTGTTGGTGACCTGCTGCGTGCAGGCCTGGTCGTAGCAGCCCGACAGCTGCAGCGTGTCGGTGTAAGTGCCTGCGCCGAGGCTCGCGGGGGACTTGAACGTGATGGTGACGGTGACCGGGGAGGTGCTACCGCCGAGACTGACGGACTGGATACCGTTGGTGCTGTACTTGCCGGCGAGATACACCTGCTGGCTCTGCTGCTGGCCGCTCACCGACGCCTGAACGCTCGCGCTCGGGGCAGGCTGCGCCGTCGTCGCCGAGACGGCGACATTCAGCGGCGACACCGACAGCGACAGTCCGGAGTTGCCTCCACCTCCACCACCGCCGCCGCCGCAGCCGGCGAGTACGAAGGCCCCGAGGGCCAGCACGGCGACGGAACGGGCGCGCCGCCAGCGCCTGACTGCGCCGGCTGAGGCTCGCGCCCACGGCCGCGACGACATGGTGAAGCTCCCTGGGGACGCCCGGTTGTTGCCTGAAGTGTCCGGGTCGTTGTCTTTTAGGACCTCAATATATCACTCTGTCGCCGGCTATTGCCCGCTCCCACCGCAGGCAGTGGTGGCCGGGACATTTAACATATTGGGCCAGTGTCGGGCCCCGCCCCGAGAGGACGGGTCGCAACGCTACCCGCTCGCCGGCGCTATAGCTTCGCCCTGATCCCCGCAGACACTCCGAAGGCCGGCTGCAGAAAGCCGACCGGGTTCTGATAGCGCCGATCGAAGAGATTGTCGAGGCGGCCGAACACGGTGAGCGCCCGGGTGACATCGAGCGCCGCCGCGAGACTCACCGTCGTGTAGCCGGGCGCATCGAGGCGCGGGATGGAGAAGTCACGGTTGCCGTCCACCCAGTGGCTCACCGCGAGCACATTCAGGTCGAGCCGCAACGCTTGGGTCAGCTGCCAATCCGCATTCAGCGTGCCCTTGTGCCTCGGACGGCGCAGCAGCTCCTGCTGCAGCACGTCATCGGTCGCCTCGGTGTAGGTGTAATCAAGGCGCAGGGTGAGCTGCCTCGCGGGCTGACAGGCGATGAAGCTCTCGACGCCGTCCGTGGTGGCACGGCCGACGTTGGCCCAGGTGGTCCCGGTCACGTCCGTGGTGATCAGGTCGCGGATGCGGTTGTGGTAGTAGGTGGCACCGAGGCGCAGCCGGTTGCCGGGCAGGCGCTGCTCGATCCCGGCGTCATAACCGACGCTGCTCTCGGGCCTCAGATTCGGATTGGCGAAGAAAAACGGCGCGAAGTCCTGGAACAGCTCACTCAGCGTCGGCGCCTTGAAGCCGGTACCGACGCTGGCCTTGAGCTTGGTTCCCGTGGCCGTGCTCACCCAGGCGGGAGCGATGCGCCAGGTCAGCTTGCCGCCGAAGCGGTCGTTGACGTCGTAGCGCGCGTTGAGAGCCGAGTACCAGTGCCCGCCGAGCCGCGACTGCAGCTCCACGTAGCCCGAATCGATGCGCGTGCTCGCCGAGAGCGGCTGGCTGATCTCATCGCGCGCATCCTCGACACCGAGCAGCAGCGTCTCGCTGCCTGCCAGGCGGAGCGCCCCCTGCCAGTCGACCTTGACGCGCTCGCCGGTGTTGAGAGTCTCGGGAGTCTGCGGTTGCAGCGTCGCCGTCTGGTTGCGCATGAAAGCGACCCCGAGGGTCTGATTCAGCGCGCCCTTGAGCAAGGCCAGACGCGCCGTGGCGCGCCCGTAGTACTCGTCGGTGTTGCTCTCGCTCTGCTCGGCCGCGGGCAGCGCCGGGAAGGTGCTGAAGTCCTCGCCCGTGTAGTTGAGATGGGTGCTGGTGTAGCGGGCGACCAGCCCGAGATCGAAGGATGGCGTGACGTCGAGGCCGAGCTTGGTCGAGAGGGTGAGGTTGTCGTAGGAGTCGTCGTTGCGCGGCTCGCCGGGCCCGAGCAGATCGAGCGGCGTGACGGGGACGGCGCCGGAGTGCAGGTGCGCGACGTTGGCAGCGTAGTGAAGCGCGTCCTGTGAGCCGCTGAGGCCGGCGGTCTGGTTGAAGCTGTTGAAGCTGCCGCCCTCGACCGAGGCCGCCGCCTTCATGGGCCCCGAGCCGCTTTGGGTGATGACGTTGATCACCCCGCCGATGGCATCCGAGCCGTACAGCCCGCTCTGCGGGCCGCGCAGCACCTCGACACGCTCGATGTCGGCAGTCAGCAACTGGCCGAAGTCGAACGCTGCGTTGGCGTTGCTCGGATCGCCGACGTCGATGCCGTCGACGAGGACCTTGGTGTGATTGGAACTGGTGCCGCGCATGAACACCGAGGTCACCGACCCGGGCCCTCCCTGCTGTACCACGTTGAGCCCCGGAATGTTCCTGAGCACGTCGGCAAACGTGCGCTGCTGCTGCGCCGCGATCTCGTCCGCGGTGACCACCGTGACACTGCTCGCGAGCTCCGCCTCCGGTGTCGGGATGCGCGTGGCGGTGACGACGATCAGCTGCAGCGCCTCCGCATCGGCGGCCGCTTGCGCACCGCTGCCCGCCCAGGCGGGGAGAACGCCGCAGGCAAGGAGCGCGCTCACCGACACGCCGCGCGCAGTGAGACCTGTTGTCATGGGCTTTCAGCTCCTAAAGTGCACACACCCGTGCCCGAGGGGTCGTGGCTTCAGAAGCTGGCAGCGCGCGGTAAGCGAGGCGTACCGCCGGACCAGCATCGCCCGCCGCGATGCCCATCGGTAAGCGCGTCAGGCCGGTCTCCGGGCTCTCGAGCTGGAGCAGACTCTCCGGCGGATCGCCTTCCCGCACCGTTGGTTCCGGTGCAGTGGCGGATGTGATCCGCGTGATCTCGATTACCGTTGCGGGGGCAGCGCCGGCTTTGGACGAATCCGCACCGGTCTTCCCGTTTCTCCGCTCCCCCGCAGCGCGCACCCGCACGGTGCGCATGCGTTGGAACGTACACCTCACGCGGGAGCAAGCGTGCCTGCGGAGATCGGCCGCCGTCAAGAGCCCGCACGCCGGGTGCGCGCGCGTGGCATGATCCGCCCCCTCCATGAGCGCCGGCGAAAACAACCCCGCGGCAAGCGGTCTCCACGGCGTGGCGGAGTGGGTCGGATACCTGAGCGTCGCGCCACTGCTCGCGTGCCTGGCGGGGGTGGGCCTGCTACCCGACTACGCCGCGCGCGAGCTCGCGCAGCGCATCGCGCTCGCCTGGGGAGCGGTGCTCCTCGCCTCCGGCGGCGCCGTGCACTGGGGGCTGGCGATCGCCGGGCGGTTGCCGTGGGAGGCGGCGCGAATCGGCGGCGCGCTGCTGCCGGCGCCCGTCGCGGCCGCCGCCGTGGCGCTCGGCGGGGAGCGGGGACTCGCGCTGCTGGTCGTCGGCTCCGGGGGCTTCTGGCTGTACGAGCACCGGGCCGTCGGCGCGCTGCTGCCGCCCGCGTATCTCGCCCTGCGCCGCCATCTGACGCTCGCCGTCTGCATACTGCTCGCCCTGATCATGTTCGCCTCCGACGCCGCCGGGCTGACTTAAGCGCGCGGAGAGCTCCGGATGGAAGATTTCGTCTCCGCACCGTGGCTGCGCCGGCTCATCGCCGCGGTGGTGCTGGCGGGACTCGTGGTGCTCGGCTTTCGCGTGCTGGAGCCGTTCATCGTGCCGCTGGTGTGGGCGTGCATCCTCGCCTTCGTCAGCTGGCCGGCGCACGCGCGGCTGCTGCGGCTGTGTCGCGGTCGCAGCACCGTCGCCTCGCTCCTCACGACCACCGCGGTGAGCCTGGCCGTGATCGCCCCGCTCGCGTGGCTGGCGGTGGTGCTGCGGATCGAGCTGATCCGCGCCTATCACGAGACCCAGGCGCTGCTCGCTGGCGGCCTGCAGCTGCCGCCGGCGGTGCTGAAGCTGCCCTGGCTCGGGGAGCAGCTGCGCGACCTCACCGCGCGGGCTGCCCAGGATCCGCATGCCCTCGGCGCCGAGCTGCGCAAGCTCACCGACCACTCCTTCGAAGAAATCACACACATCGTCGGCGAGATCAGCCGCAACGTGGCGAAACTGCTGCTCACGGTCGTGAGCCTGTTTTTCGTCTTCCGCGACGGAGAGCGCGTCGCCGGAGAGCTCGCCCGCGCCCTCGAGCAGCTGCTCGGTCCGCGGGTCCATAACTACCTGCGGGCCATCGGGCAGACGGTGAAGGCGGTCGTCTACGGGCTGGTGCTCGCGGCGCTGGTGCAGGGGGCGCTCGCGGGACTCGGCTACTGGATCGCCGGCGCGACCGCGCCGGTGTTCCTGGCGGCCCTCACCACCGTCTTCGGGCTGATCCCCTTCGCCGCACCGACACTCTGGGGCGGCGTCGGCGTGTGGCTCGTGATCAGCGGCAGCCCTGTGGCGGGCGTGGCGCTGCTCATCTGGGGGGCAATCGTCGTCGGCTGGACCGACCACATCGTGCGGCCTTTCCTCATCAGCCGCGAGGCGCAGATTCCCTTCCTGGTGGTGATGTTCGGCGTGCTGGGCGGGCTCGCGGCGTTCGGACTCGTGGGCCTCTTCGTGGGTCCGGTGATTCTCGCGGTGCTGCTCGCGATCTGGCGCGAGTGGCTGCTGCAGAGCAGCCAGCCGGCCGCGCGGGGCTGAGCGCGCGGTACCGGGCGCGTGTGACGGCGCGCCGCCGCCGCAGCGGAGGCGCGCGCGGTGAGGGTCCGCGCCTCAGGCGCCGAGGAACATGCGGTAGGACGGGTTCGCCGTCTCCTCGACGTAGGCGTAGTGCAGCACGTTCAGATGCTGCAGGAAGTCGGTGCGCTCGGCGGGGAGCACCTGGATCCCGGCGAGCACGCGGCCATGGTCGGAGCCGTGGTTGCGATAGTGAAACAGGCTGATGTTCCAGCGTGAGCCGATCGCCTGCAGGAACTTGAGCAGCGCACCCGGGCGCTCCGGGAATTCGAAGCGATACAGCAGCTCATCGCGAATGCCGCGCGCGTGTCCGCCGACCATGTAGCGCACGTGCAGCTTCGCCATCTCGTCGTTGCTCATGTCGGTGACCGCGTAGCCGCCCTCGCGCAACGTTTGCACCACGGCGTCCTTCTCCGCGCGCCCCCCGCTCAGGGCCAGGCCGACGAAGATCTGCGCGCTCTCCGCCGAGGCGTAGCGGTAGTTGAACTCGGTGACGCTGCGCCGCCCGAGCACCTCGCAGAAATGCAGGAAGCTCCCCGGCCGCTCGGGAATCACGACCGCGAGCAGCGCCTCGCGCTCGCCGCCGAGGTCGGCGCGCTCGGCGACGTGCCGCAACCGGTCGAAGTTCATGTTCGCGCCGCTCGCGATCGCCACCAGGCGCTTGCCGCGCCAACCCTCGCGCGCCACGTATTTCTTGACCCCGGCCACGGCCAGCGCCCCGGCCGGCTCGACGATCGAGCGGGTGTCCTCGAACACGTCCTGGATCGCGGCGCAGATCTCGTCGGTGCTGGTGAGCACGATCTCGTCGACCTGGCCGCGGCATAGCGCGAAGGTCTCCTCGCCGACGCGCCGCACGGCGACTCCGTCGGCGAAGATTCCCACCCGCTCGAGCGTGACGCGTCGGCCGGCCCTGAGCGAGTCGTGCATCCCGGCGGCGTCCTCGGGCTCGACGCCGATGATCTTCACGCCCGGATACAGGTACTTTACGTACACCACAATGCCCGCGAGCAGCCCGCCGCCGCCGACCGGCACGAAGATCGCGTCGAGGTTACCGCCGGTCTGGCGCAGGATCTCCACCGCAATGGTCCCCTGCCCGGCGATGACATCGGGATCGTCGAAGGGATGAACGAACACGAGATTGCGCTCGCGCTCGAGCCGCAGCGCGTGCTCGAACGCGCTGTCGTAATCATCGCCGTGCAGAGTGAGCTCCGCGCCGAGGTCGATCACCGCCTGCAGCTTGATGTGCGGGGTGGTCTCGGGCATCACCACCACCGCCGGGCAGCCGCGACGGCGGGCGGCGAGCGCCACCCCCTGCGCGTGATTGCCGGCCGAGGCGCACACCACGCCGCGCTGCGCCGCGGCCTCCGCCAGGTGAGCGATGCGGTTGTAGGCGCCGCGCAGCTTGAACGAGAACACCGGCTGCAGATCCTCGCGCTTCAGCAGTACCTGGTTGCCGAGGCGCCGCGAGAGGCGCGCCGCCTCCTCGAGCGGGGACTCGATGGCGACGTCGTAGACGCGCGCCTTCAGGATTCTCTCGATATAGGGACTCGCCATCTCGAGCCGCCCGCGCCTCGTGCGAGGGGAAAGCTCCGCAGCTTAGCGGCGGTGCTCGCGGCTGTCAGCGTTTCTCGCCGGCCCGGCGCACCACGAAGCGATATTGCAGCCGGGCGAAGTGCACGACATCGCCGTCCCTGAGGATCTGGCGGGTGACGCGCCGGCCGTTGACGTGCACGCCGTTGCTGCTGTTCAGGTCCTCGACGATGGTGTGCACCGGGCCGACCAGGATGACGGCGTGGTGGCGGCTGATGAAGTCGGCCTCGATCTGCAGATCGTTGTCGGGAGTGCGTCCGATGCTGGTCCTGCGGCCCAGCACGTGCATGATCTCGCGCCCGTCCTCGCTGCGGACCAGGAGGCGCGTCGCGCCCTCGGGGACCGGCTCGGGCGCCCCGGCGGAGTCATCGCCCTCGGGAAGCACGCGGACGGTTTCGCGCGGCACTTCCCGCGGTACTTCCCGCGGCACTTCGTGCAGGACCTCGCGCGGCGCCGGGCTGCGCTCTGGCGCGGGGCTGGCGGGCGGCTCCGCCGCTGCATGCCGCGCCTCCTCGAAGGTGCGCCAGCGCGCGTTGGCCCTCTCGAGCTCCTCCAGCCGGGCGTTGCGCGCGCGCGCCTCGGACTCCAGGCGGTGGACCGCCTCCTCGGCGGCGTGCAGATCCGCCTCGAGCTCTTTCGCGCGCGCGATGCTCGCGCCGGAATCGCTCTGCAGTGCGCGCGTCGCCTCCCGCTGCTCCGCGGCGTGCTCCTCAAGCTCTTTCACACGCGCCTGCGCGGCCGCGAGTCTCTCGGCCTCGGCGCTGCGCTCATGCTGCGCGGTCTCGAGTGCGCCGGCCCAGTCCTGCGTCTCGCGCCGCGCGCTGGCCCGCTCCTTCTCGAGCTCGCGGAACCGGCGGTGTTCCGCCGCGAGGGCCGACTCGAGCTCCGCATTCCGCGCGCGCACCTCGGCGAGCGCCTCTTCGTGTCCTGCGGCCGTCGTCGTGGCGCCGGCCGTTGCGGCGCGCACCTCGGCGAGCGTCTTGGTGAGCTCGGCGCGCTCGGCCCGGAGCCGCGCGAGCTCGCTCTCCTGCCTCGCGTCGCCGCTGCCCTGCCCGACGGCGACGCCGGGCGGCGTACGCGCGCGCTCGCTGGAGGAATCGGGCTGGGTGCGCGGCGAGGCGGGGCGCTCGCGCGGCGCGCGGCGCGGATCCTGCTGCGATCGGCGCAGCTCCGCGTCGCGCTCGGCCAGCGCGGCGGCGAGCGAGCTCGCCTGCTGTTCGAGGCGGGCGATGCGGGAAGCGCTCTGCGCGAGCTCGGCCTCCAGTTCGCGCGTGCGCGCGTCACGGCCGACCACCGCCCGCGCGACGCGCGCCAGCTCGCGCTCGCGCTCCTCGCCCTCGCGCTGCAGATCCCCGACGAGCTCTTCGAGAATCCCCCGGCGGCTCTCGGCGCTCTGCAGCGACTCGATGAGACCGAGCACGCGCTCGCGCTCCTCGCGCAGATCGTCCATCGCGCCTGCGGTGCGGGCGCGATCCTGCGCGAGGCGCTGCTGATGCTTCGGGTCCTGATCGCGCTGGAGGCGCGCTGCGCTCTCGAGCTCCGCGAGACGGCGCTGCAGATCGTCGGCGCGCGCTCCCGCCGCGCTCACCAGGGCGCGTGCCTGCGCGAGCTGCTCCTCGAAGTGCGCGCGTGCACGGGCATGCTCATCGAGCTGAAAGGCGTGCTCGGCCTTCAACTGTGCGAGCTCGTGGTCGAGCTGCGCGGCGCGACGCTCGGCCGCCGCGCGCGCCTGGAGCGCCTCGTCGCGGGCGTGCTCGATCTGCCGGAGCCGCTCGTCCTTACCCGTCAGCAGCCCCTGTGTCTCGCGCAGCCGCACGGTGAGCGTCTGCACGGCGCTGTCGCCGTGACGGGCCTCGGCGGGTCCCGGAGTGGCCGGCGCCTCCGCCGCGCGAGCGCCGGCAAGCGGCGGCGCGATCCACGTGTCGGTGGCGGACGGCCGGCGGTCCCCGCTTCCCGGGTTCGCGGCGGGCTGCAGAGACGGCAGCTCGGCCGTGTTCTCGATGTCGGATTCGCCCTTGGATGAGGCGGGTGGGGACGGCATGCGCGCTCAGCGTGACCTCGGCTGCTCCTTGCGACTTCAATAAATCTGATCCGAATCGCGCAAATGCGCAAATCAGCCCTGCAGGAATTCGCGCACCGTATCCGCCGCGCCGGCCGCCGCGGAGGCGAACAGCTCCTGCCCGCTCGGCTCCAGCTCGAGCAGGCGGGCTGCCGGCAGCACGTCGCGCACCCTTCCGGTCGCTTCCCAGAGATCGTCGTGCGGGCGCAGCACCAGCAGCCGCTGACTGAGGTGCGCCAAGCGCTCTCGCAGCGGATACTGCGCCGCCGCCGCCTCGAGCCACCCCTGCCCGTCGCCGGCGCGCGGCAGCCCATCGCCCGGCGCCGGCGAGGGCGGCGCGCGCGCGGCCGCCCGCCGTTCCTCCGCCGTCAACAGCGGCGCCGACACCATGACCAGGCGCCCGATCTGTCGCGGGCGCGTCACGGCCAGCTCGGTGCCGATCAGGGCGCCGACGCGCTGACCCAGGATGTCGAGGCGGCGCAGCCGCATACTGTCGAGGAAATCGCCGATCGCGGCCGCGTAGTCCTCGATCGCCGCCACGCCGGGCGGCGGGTCGGATTCGCCGAATCCCGGCAGGTCCGGCGCGTACACCGAGCGGTCGCGTCCGGCGAGGGCCAGAAAACGCGCGAACACCCGGCCCGAGCCCGGGCAATCGTGCAGACACAGCAGCGGCGCCGCCTCCTCGAACCCCCCTCCGGGCGGGATCGAGTTGTGCACGTGCAGCTGACCATAACGACACTCGAAATAGCCGCGGCGCACGCGCGCCTGCGCCGCGACCGGGCGGGTGGGTGTTTCCCTGCGCATACGCTACATAGTGCCACGACCGCACCGGCTCTTGCGTCAGCGGGCGGGCTGCGTACATTGGCGAAATGGAACGAGCACGTGCCCTTCTCCTCCTGGTCCTGGCGAGCGCCCTCGGCGGCTGCGGACTGGCCGGCACCACCACTGCGGCCGGCGCCGGTGCCGCCTCTGAGGCCCAGCAGGCGGCCGACGCCAAACGCACCGAGGCACAGGTAAAGCAGCAGATCGAGGCGAGCTACACCCAAGCCGCAGAGCAGCGGCGCGCCGCCGACACGGACGCGCAATGAGCCCCATGGACCTTCGAAACCTCCAGATCCGGATCACGCGGCCGCCCTCCCGGCCGAGCGATCTCGAGCTCGTCGAGGCTCCGAGCCCGAGCCTGACGAACGGCTCGTTTCTCGCCCGTGCCCTCTGGCTGGCGCTCGATCCGTTCGTGTGCGCCTCGGAGTCCGATACGCGCGATGGGGCGAAACCGGGCGATCTGGTTCCCGCGCACGGCGTCGGCGAGGTCGTCGAATCGCGCCACGAGGTGTTCGGCGTCGGCAGCCTCGTAGTGCTCGACTTCGGCCTGCAGCACCTGTGTGTTTCGGACGGCCAGCGCGCCCGACTGCTTCACCCGGGGCAGACACCCGCCTCGAGCGCTCTGGGAGTGCTCGGAGTGCCGGGCATGGCGGCGTATTTCGGACTGCTCGATCTGGCGCGGCTGCGCCCGGGAGAGACCGTGCTGGTGTCCGCGGCGGCCAACGCCGCCGGCGCCATGGCCGGCCAGATCGCGATGCTGAAGGGCGCGCGGGCCATCGGCATCGCCGGCAGCCGCGAGAAGTGCGACTGGGTGACACGCCACGCCCGCCTCTCCGCCTGCATCAATCACGGCAGCGAGAACGTCGGCGCGCGCCTGAAGCAGCTCGCGCCGCGCGGCGTGGACATCTATTTCGACAGCACCGGCGGGGAGCTGCTCGAGAGCGTTGTAGCCGGGCGTCACCTCGCCCCCGGCGCGCGTATCGTCCAGAACAGCGTGAGGCCGGTCGACCCCGAGGCGATCCACGCGTGGGGGGGCTACCCGCCCGGGAAGGACGCCGTGCAGGTGCTGCGCGTCGAGCCCCACGACTACGAGCACCGCCGGGGTGAATTCCTGCGCGATGCGATCGCCTGGCACGGCGCCGGTCGCATCGCCGCCAAGGACGACATCGTCGACGGGCTCGTCAACGCCCCTGCGCACCTGCTGCTCGCCATGCAGGGCGGCAACTTCGGCAGGCCGCTGGTCAGGATCTGACGCTCTCGCGAGGCCCCGCGAGCCGGAAATGACCACCGCGCACCTGCCGTAAGTGTGCGGTGGGTCGGGCCTAGCGACGCCGGCCGCGCGCGCCGCGGGAAGCGGCCCGCCGGGCGCTCTTCTTCGCCGGGCGTCTCGCGCTCTTCCTCGCCGACTTCTTCGCGCTCTTCTTCGCGGCCTTGCGCTTCCCGGGGCGGGCTCTTCGCGCCACCTTCTTGCGCGCCTTGCGGGCGGCCTTCTTCGGCGCGGCAGGTTTCGCCGCGGCAGGCTTCGCCGCGACCGGCGTTACCGCGGCAGGCCGGGCTGCGGGGGCCGGCGCCGCCTTCACGGTTGGCACCGCCGCGGGCGGCGCATAAGGCTTCGGCGCGCCGGGGGGCTTGGCGGCAGCGGCCGGCGCCGTCGCGGGTCGGGCCTGACTTGCACGCGGCGCCTCCTGAACGGCGAACGCCCCGCCTTGCGGGTCCATGAACAAGGCGATCCAGCTTCCACCGGGTACTTCCATCGGGCCGTGCAACAGCCTTCCGCCGGCCGCCTTTACCGCGCCGACCGCCCGGTTGCACTCGGACACGTGCACGTAGGAGAGCCACGACGGCGGGCTGGAGGGCCCCTGAACGTTGCTCATGCCGCCCACCGCGTTACCGGCGTGCTCGAAGAGCTGGTACACACCCATGGCGCCCATGTCGTGTCCCGCTCCCCTGCGCCAGCCGAACAGCTCGCCGTAGAAGCGCAGCGCGCCGCTCACGTCCGTGGTTGCGAGCTCGTGCCAGGAGAACGCGCCCTGTGGCGGTTGCGGGCCCGGCGGCGGGGCACCGGCGGCCGGGGTGAACAACGCAAAGGTCGCGCCCTGCGGATCCGACAGCACGGCAAAGCGGCCGACGTTGGGAATGTCAGAGGGAGCCTTCAGCACCTTGGCCCCGAGTCCCTGCGCCTGGGAACACGAGGCGTCGACGCTCGGGGTGCCCACGTATATCAGCCAGTGAGGCGGCGTGCCGGCAGCCTCCGGCGGCAGCGCCATCAGGCCGCCAATCTGCGTCTGTCCGGCCATCCACAGGTTGTAGCCGGGCATGCTGGAAGGCTGGGTCCGCCATGGCAGGACTTTCGGATAGAAGGCGGCGGCGGCGGCGGTATCGGTCGTCAGCAACTCGTGCCAGATGAATCGGCCTCGGGATTCGGCGTTGCTCATGATGAGGTTTCCTCTTTTTTGCGAGCGACATCTTCCACTGTCGATGATCGGCGCGACATTCTGCCTTGCCGCGCGGTTCACTGCCATGACTGTTGCGTCAACTCGCTCCGGGTGTGCTGCCGCTCGCGCCAGATCAGATACAGGCCGCTCGCGATGACCAGGCCGCCCCCCAGGCACACGCGCAGCGGAGGCAGCACGTGCCAGACCAACCGGTCGATGGCAATGCCCCAGAGCAGGGCGGTGTATTCGAAGGGCGCCACCAGTGAGGGCGGCGCCGAGCGGAAGGCCTCGGTGAGCAGGTACTGTCCGATCGCCGCGAGCACTCCCAGGGCGAGGAGCCACGGCCAGTGGCTGCGCTCGAGCGGCACCCACACGGGAGCGGCTGCTGCGGTCGCAAACACGGTCATCAGGCCAACGGTCCAGAAGATCACGCTCGCCGTGGTGTCGGTGCGGGTGAGCACCCGCACTGCGATGGCGCTGAGCGCGTAGGCGATCGCCGAGACCAGGGCCGCGAGCGCTCCCCAGGTGACGAGCCCCGAGGCGCTCGGGCGCAGCATGGTGAGCACCCCGGCGAGACCCACGAGTATGGCGCTCCAGTGACGGGCGTCGGCGCGCTCCTTGAGCAGCGGCACCGAGAAGGCGGTCACGAGGAGCGGGGCCGATAGAAACACCGCGTAGGCGTTGGCGAGCGACAGGACCCGCACGGCGTAGATGAAGCCGCCGAGGACCACGACGCTGAGCACCCCGCGCAGCAGATGCATCGGGAAGCGTCGCGGCTTGAGCTCGCCCCACTTCCCGGTGAGCAGCAGCGGCAGCAGCATGAAGGGCATCGAGGCCACGCCGCGCAGCACCGCCACCTGCATGGGCGGGTAGTGCGCGGACAGCCCCTTCAGCAGAGCGTCCATGAGGGAGAACGCGGCGACCGCCGCGATCATCGACGCGATCGCGCGCAGCCTCCAGTTGGGCATCCGTCAGCGCGCCGGGTCCGCCTCGGCGCGCTTGCCGGCGGCCGTGATCCGCCGATAGCCGGTACCGAGAAGCCGCCCCGGCAGCGGGAACGCGCTCATCAGCGACATCAGGAGCGAGGAGGCGTAGGGCACGGACTGAACGAGGAGCACCACGATCCACGCGAGTCGGTCGGGACCGGCGAGGGCGACCCGGTCGAGGCCGGCAGCCTGGGGCGCATGCGCCACACCCCACGCCGACAGCAGCAGCCCGAGCATCATGAGCGTCTCCTCCCGTGCGGCGAGGAGCGCCCCGGCGAGTCCCGGGGAGTGTCCCTGCTTCGGAGTGCGGAAGAACGGCTCGTCGCGGGTGAGCAGGCCCTTGATCGCCGCCTTGCCGATGGTGTGCGTCAGCGCGAGTCCCGCGACCGCTGCCGCCAGCGTCTGGCGGGTGTTGGCCCCGACGCGCGCGTGGTAGAGGTGGATGAGCTTCGCGAGCTTGAAGGTGAACAGCGACAGGGGCAACACCGAATACACCACCAGCGGCGGCTCGATGTGCCGCGGCGCCCACACCATGGCGACCGACCAGGCGAGCGCGGCGAGATTGAAGAGCAGGTTGCAGCCGTCGGCGGTCCACGGCAGCCAGCCGGCGATGAAGTGGTAGCGCTGTCCCGGGGACAGCGGGCCGCCTTCCAGGAACAGCGCGCGCGCATGCGCCTTCAGGATCTGCATGGCGCCGTACGCCCAGCGGAAGCGCTGCTTCTTGAAGTCGACGAAGGTGTCGGGCATCAGGCCGCGGCCATAGCTCGAGGGCACGAAACTGGCGTCGAAACCGGCCTCGAAGATGCGCAGCCCGAGCTCGGCGTCCTCGGTGATGCACCACTCGGCCCAGCCGCCGCAGTCCTCGAGTTGCCTGCGCCGCACCATGGTCATGGTGCCGTGCTGGATGATGGCGTTGCGCTCGTTGCGCGTGATCATGCCGATGTGGAAGAAGCCGCGATACTCGGCGTAGCACATGGCCTTGAAGGCGCTCGCGCCCTCGTCGCGATAGTCCTGCGGCGCCTGCACGATGGCGATGCGCTGATCGCGGAAGGCGGGCGTCAGGTCGCGCAGCCAGCGCGCGTCCACGACGTAGTCGCTGTCGATGACGGCGACGATCTCGGCGTCGGGCGCGGTGCGCGCCAGCGCGTAGTTGAGCGCCCCGGCCTTGAAGCCGGCGAGCGGCGCGACGTGGAAAAAGCGAAAGCGCGGCCCGAGCTGCGCGCAGTGCGCCTCGACCGGCCGCCAGACCGCTGCGTCGCGGGTGTTGTTGTCGATCACCAGCACCTCGAAGTCCGGGTAGTCGAGGCGCGCGAGCGCGTCCAGTGTCTCGATGAGCATCGCCGGCGGCTCATTGTAGGCCGGCACGTGAATCGACACCCTGGGCGAGCGCGCATCGGAGCTCATGAGCGGCGCCCCGAGCCGCCGCCGGTACTCGACCCAATGCGCCTCGGCCCACTCGTGCGCCTCGGCGAGCAGCACCAGCATGACCCCGAGCATGCCGAGGAGCAGCAGCACCCCGGCGATGACGCTCGAGAGCGTCATGTACTGCTGCGTGAAGTCGTAGATCACCCACACCGCGATCGTGGCGGTGGCGTACACCACGACGGCGAGGAAGCTGCGGCCGCGGTTGCGCAGTGAGTCGCTGTTGAGATAGAGGAGCCCGAGCACCACGAGCGCCACCGCGACGGAAGCGGCCGCGAGGATGTGCCACTCCGGCACGCGCACGATCGGCGCCGTGAAGGCGAACTTCGGGTGGCGGTTGACGTCGTAGACGCCCCAGTAGGACCCGACCGCCCCCTCCAGGTACGCCTTCCAGGGCTGATCGAAGGCCTCCATCACGTAGTAGACGATCTGCTCCTGCTCGGCACGCTGCAGGAAACGGCGCAGGAACAGCGCTTCATTTGCGTCGGAGGCCACCGCCGACTCGCGCGTGCGGCCGCGGCTCGGCCAGCCGATCTCCGCGATCACGATCGGCTTGTGCGGAGAGGCCTTTTGCAGCCGCCGCAGCTGCGAGAACGAGTAATCGACCGCGCGGTCGACCGCGACCCCTTCCCAGTACGGCAGGAGGTGTACGCCGATGAAGTCGACGTGCTGCGCGAGCTCGGGGTAGGCGAGCCAGGTGTGCCAGGTCTCGGCCGTGCCGACCGGCTGGCCGATGGAGGCGCGCGCGCGATCGAGATATCTCGCGAGCTCCTCGACCTTCAGGTCGCCGCGGAACAGGACCTCGTTGCCGATGATCACGCGCACCACGTTCTGGTGAGTGTTCGCGAGGTCGATCACCGTGCGCAGCTGCTCCTCGTTCTTGTCGCGGTCGGCATCCAGCCAGGCGCCGAGCGCGACGTTGAGCCCGTGCCGGTCGGCGAGCTCCGGCACGTCGGAGAGCGTGCCGCCGACGCTATAGGTCCGCACCGCGTTGACCTGGCCTTCGAGGAGCTGCAGGTCCGCCTCGATCTCGGCATCGGTGGGCATCTCGAAATGAGTCGGGTCCTCGCTGGCGCGGAACGGCGAGAACGCGAATCCCTGGATGCGCTTCGGCCAGGGGGGCTCGGGCGTCGGGCGATTGAGATAGGCCCAGACCGCGAAGGTGAGCGTGGCGAACAGCCCCGCGATCAGCAGGCTTCCGATGGTCTTCATGGGCGCGTCGTCACGTGCGCGGGCCGCCGCCCCTACCAGGCGCCGGTGTTCGGCATCGACTTCCAGGGCTCGGCGGGCGGCAGCGCCGCACCCTGCTGCAGCAGCTCGATGGAGATGTTGTCGGGCGAGCGCACGAACGCCATGCGCCCGTCACGCGGCGGCCTGAGGATCGTGACGCCGTGATCGCGCAGGCGCTGGCAGGTGGCGTAGATATTCTCAACGGCGTAGGCCAGATGCCCGAAGTTGCGCCCCGCGGTGTAGCTTTCCGGGTCCCAGTTGTGGGTGAGCTCCACCTGCGCCTCCTCATCCCCCGGCGCCGCCAGGAACACCAGCGTGTAGCGTCCCTGCGGGTAGTCCTTGCGCGACAGCTCCTTGAGCCCGAGCGCGTCGCGGTAAAACTTCAGTGATGCGTCGATATCGGTGACGCGCACCATGGTGTGCAGATACTTCATGTGAGCCTCGGATGGGCGGGTGGGAAGCCGACGTCCAGAGCGGCTGCCTTCAATCGCCATACGGAACGGCAGGCGTCGGACACGCGCCGACGCGGCGCGGCTCGCGGTAAGCGATGTCGTGCAGGTAGCATTCGTCGAACACCGAGCAGTAGCAGACGCGGACACCGATCGTCGTGTTCTTGTTCTTGCGTGCGGCGTCCAGGCGCGCCCAGCGCGGGTCCCCCGGGGCGTCCGGCCAGGCGAACAGAGCCACGTCCTTGCCCGCCTGGAGCATGAACCCGCGCAGGTCCCCGGAGGACCAGTAGCTGGTGTTCGGCAACGAGCTCTCGGGCTCCTGCGTGCAGCAGATGGCGAGCAGCGCGCGCACCGTGGCCGCCGGCCGGCCGGCGAAGCTCAGCTCAATGGAGCGCAGCCGCGCCGGACCGATCCCGGTGTTCAGCAGCGACAGGTACAGCGCGTGCCGCACCCCCCGTCCGTCCTGGAAGTCGAACTCGTTACCGAACGAGATATCGACGTTCGGATAGCTGTTGGCCGCGACCAGCCTCTCCATCGTCCGGGCGTTGTGAAGGGTGAGCCACAGCGAGGCAAGACTCACGACGAACGCCGACAGCGCGAGACTCATGTCGAGCCAGCGAGCACCGGTGCCGTGCGCCCGGTGGGCGTGCGCGTGCGCCTCTTCCACCTCAGAACATCTCCGAGGGTCCGGGTGGCTTGATGTTGACCTTGTGGCGCGAGGCAATGAAATCGCCGGTGATCATGTCCTCGTAAGTCTGCCCCGGCCCGACCATCGGGTAGACGCCAGCGTCGGGATCGATCATGACCTCGAGGAATGCAGGTCCCGCGAAAGCGAGGAACTCGCCGATGACGCGCGACACGTCCTCCTTGCGCTCGAGGCGCGCCGCGTAGCGAAAGCCGTCGGCCTGGGCCGCCTTGACGAAGTCTTTCTTATGCAGCGAGCGGTCGCTCGCCGAGAGCCGTCCCTTGAAGAACAGCTTCTGCCACTGCTTGACCATCCCGTCGCCGAAGTTGTTGAGCACCACCACCTTGACGGGCAGGTCGTAGGTGGTCGCGGTCTCCAGCTCGCCGATGTTCATCCGGATGCTGGAGTCGCCGTCGATATCGATCACCAGCCGATCGGGGCAGGCGATCTGTGCCCCGATGGCGGCGGGCAGGCCAAAGCCCATGGTCCCCATGCTGCCCGAGGTCAGCCAGAGCCGGGGACGGGTGAAATCGCAGTACTGGGCGGCCCACATCTGGTGCTGGCCCACGCCGGTGGTGATGATCGCGGCGCCGCGCGCGTGACGATTGAGCTCCTCGATCACGTAGCCGGGCTGGATCAGGGAACTCGCGCGGTCGTAGTTCATCGCGTGGACGCGCTTGAGCTCGGCGAGCTCGGCGAGCCAGGGGCTGAAGTCGCGCCCGAACCGGGTCTTCAGCCCGTACGCGGTCAGCGACCGGAGCGCCTCCCCCACCAGCCCGACGTGGCTCCAGTGCACCCGCTTCACCTTGTTCACCTCGGCGCGATCGACGTCCAGATGCGCGATGCGCCGGGCGTTGCGGGCGAACTTCGCCGGCACACCGGCCACGCGGTCATCGAAGCGTGACCCGACCGCGATGAGGAAATCGCAGTCATCGACGGCGTAGTTGGCGAACGCCGCGCCGTGCATGCCCAGCATGCGCATCGCGAGCGGGTGGGTGGTGTCGAGCGCCCCGATCCCCATGAGCGTGGTCACGACCGGCACGTTGAAGGCGGTGGTGAACTCGGCGAGCGCGCCCGCGGCATTGCCGTTGATCACGCCGCCCCCGGCGTAGATCAGCGGCCGGCGCGATTCGCCGAGCATCGCAAAGAAGCGCTCAGCCGCCGCCGCATCGAGCGAGGCCTCCGCGAGCTCCCGCATCCGGCGCCGGTAGCCGAGTATCGGCAGCAGCCCCTCGCCGAGGAAAACGCCCTCCCAGTTCTGTACGTCCTTCGGGATGTCGACGACCACGGGCCCGGGCCGGCCGGTGCGGGCGATCTCGAACGCCGTGCGTACCGTGGCCTCGAGCTTCACCGGATCGGTAACCAGGAAGATATGCTTGGCAACAGAGCCCATGATCGAGGGGACAGGCGCCTCCTGGAAGGCATCGGTGCCAATCGCGGGGGTGGGCACTTGACCAGAAATCACGACAATAGGTATCGAATCAGCCATGCAATCGCGCACGGGTGTAACAGTGTTCGTCGCACCGGGCCCGGAAGTGACGAGGCACAGCCCCACCCGGCCCGAGGCCCGGGCATAGCCCGCGGCCATGAACCCAGCCCCCTGCTCGTTGGCCGGGACGATGAGCGGAATCTGCGGACGGCCGGTCCGGGCGCATTCCTCGTTATAGAGGAACACCGCGTCGTAGGTCGGGAGGATCGCCCCGCCGCTGTAGCCGAATATGGCTGTGACGCCCTCGTCGGCGAGCACCTGCATGATCATGCGGGCACCGGACATTTTTTCGCCCGCGAGCGGGTGCCCCACCGGGCGCGGCTTCGCACCTGAGTCGCTCATGGACAGGCTGCTTGCGCCTTTACAGAATGATGCGGGAAGTGGGCAGAACCAGCGAGCCTAGCAGCTTGCTTCCGTGGTGCAAAATCACGGCGCTCCCTCAAAATCACGGCGATCCCTTATTCTGCGAGACGGCCACCCGCTCCGCATGCGCCACATCATCGCCATCCTTCTGCAAAACGAAGCCGGCGCCCTGACACGGGTCGCCGGGTTGTTCTCCACCCGCGGCTACAACATCGAGTCGCTGTCGGTCGCTCCTACCGACGATCCGACGGTATCCCGACTGACGCTGGTCACGAAGGGGTCCGATCAGGTCATCCAGCAGATCGTCAATCAGCTCAACAAGCTCATCGATGTCGTGAACGTGCTCGACATGACGCGCGGCGAGCACCTCGAGCGCGAGCTGGTGCTGCTGCGGCTCAAGGTCGATCCCGCGCATACCGATGCCGTGCGCGGCCACGTGGTGCGCAGCGGCGGCCGCGTGCTCGATCCGGCGGCCGACGGCTTCGTCGTCGAGCTCACGGCGAGCGAGGCCGAGGTCAACAGCTTCGTCGCCGAGCTCGGCCGGCGCGCGGAGCTCCTCGAGGTGGTGCGCAGCGGCGCGCTCGGCATCAGCCGCAGCGCCCGGCCGCTGCGCGCGCGGCCGGCGCCGGCGAGCGCATAGCGCGTCGAGCCTGCGCGCTCGCCGCTTCAGAATCTGCGCGAGACCCCCAGACTCAGCAGGTAGACGTTATAGAAGGCGTCGGGCCGGTAGCCTCCCTGCGGTTCGGTCGACAGTGTCCGCAGCCGGGAGATCTTGACTCCGTAGCGATAGTTCACCTCGAGGTCCCAGCCCGGCAGCACGTTGCGCCACTGCGGGCCGGCGCCGAGATACCAGCCGTAGGCGGGGGTGTTGAGGGAGTAGCGGGAAGCGCCGAGGAAGACATTGAGCGCCAGCGGCGAATCGAAGCGGTAGCGGTAGTCGAGGGCGCGCACGCTGAAGAGTGAGCGGCCGCGAACGTCGTCGGCTTCGAGCGCGACGCCGAGATCCTGGTGCTCCGACACCTGGCGGCGGGCCCCGATCCCGAGGTGAGCCCCGCTCGAGGAAGGCGTGGTCGTGCGCGGTTGCAGGGACAACACGTCCTGCTGGACCCTGTTGGTCGTGACGCCTGCGTCCACGTAGAGCTCGCTCCCTTCGGCGCGCTCGACAGCGAACGACTCGTCGAGGGAGCCGGCATAGCCGCTGCGCAGCGCATCCCCATAGCGGAGAAAAGCGGCAACGCGCGTGAAGCTGCCGCCGAAGACATCCCGCCCCACCTCGACCTCGGCGCCGACCGCGTACTCCCGCCAGGGATGCGAGTAGCTGAGCGATCCCATGTTCTCGTGACGGTAGGGAATCGCCGAGTAATAGGAGTCGTTCACCAGCATGCGGTACTCGGCTTCCAGCAGCCCGCCGAAGGGCGGCTCGAAGCCGACGCGCAGCATGTTGCTGCGGCCGCCCACGGCGTCCCCTACCACACGCTGATCGCCGAACCAGTGGCCGATCGTCAGCCGATCGTTGGTGATGCCGTCGCCGTAGCCCGTCTGCACGCTCGAATGATGATGGACGTACCAGGTCGGCTGCCACTGCGACGCCTCGAAGGTGAGGTCGAACGGACCGACGCGCGGGAAATGGATGCCGGCCGAGAGGTCGGGCTTGCCGAGGAGGTAGTTATGACCCTGTACGGTATCGTTGCCGGCGTACTCGAAGTACACCGCAAAGGGCGTGCGGCCCGGAAAGATGAAGCGGCTGCTGACCCCGCCTTCCTGCTTGCCGATCACGTCCTGCGACTGCGTGCCGAAGCCGGTGCTCTGCGCCCTGCTGGGGTTGAAGAAGGCCTTGAGGATGTCCTTGAAGGACTGCCCGCCGGCAGCCCCGCCGCCCCACACGATGACGCGCTGCGCCCCGAGCGCCCAGCCGCTCACCGGCTCGAACGAGAGGTGCAGGCCGCCGAATTTCGGATAGCCGCGGGTGAGCGTGCCGTTCGTCAGCTCGATATCGTTCGAGTGCGACATGCGCGCGACGAACAGCTCGTACTCGAGCCCGAGGCGGGTGAGCGGGCGGTAGTTGGAGAGCGTGATCGACGGCATCGTCGGCGCTTCGGTGCCGATCAGCATGGCGCTGTCGGTCATGGGCGACCACCAGTGGTCGCGATACCCGAGATCGAGCTGCGCAAAATCGAAGCCGGCGCTCAGCACCGAGCCGGTCGCCGTCGCCCGCCCCTCGTCCGCCACGCCGCCGACGCCGAGGAGCAGGTAGTCGCTCGGCTGCAGGTAGCCGGCCGCGGCGGCCCGGTAGTGGCTGTCGGCGCCCGCGCCGTGTTGGTTCGGCATCACGGTCTTGTCCCCGGAGCCGCTCGCCGCCGCCACCTCGTAGCTCGCAAAGGCGACGCCCGAGACGTGCATGTAATTTGCGAGGAACCTGCGCACGCGCTCGCAGAGCGCCGCATCGACTTCGCACGCCTTGGGCAACGCGTCGAGCACCACGGCCGCCGGGATCGGGCGCCGCATGACCGGCTTGTCCGCGAGGATCAGGACCCGCTCGACCTGCCGCTCGATCTGCGGATCGAGGTTCAGGGGCAGGTAGGGCGTCACGCCGCGCGCGCCCGCCTCTCCCGGCGACCCGGCCAGCAACAGCATGACCCCCAAGCCGATGCGCTTGATCATCTCCCGACCTTTTCCAACGAGACCGCGGCTCTTCGGAATGCCGGCTCAGCGCGAGCCGGGTCGGTCGCGCGCCGGTATTTTGCGGGTCCGGTGCTTTCCGGTACCGTGCGCGAGGATTATCGATTGAAAGAGCCGACAACGGGAAGGGATCGCCCCGGGGATAGCCGATGCGAGTCCTGATCGTCGAGGACGATGCCGTCATCGCCTCGGCGGAGAGCCGGCGCTTCAACCGCGGTCGGTGAGCTGCTCGCCGTCGGCCGTGGCGTGTTCGCGCACGACTCCGCGCCAGAGCTTGTCGTACTCGGAGAGCAGGCCGCGGAACGCGCCGCGCTCGGCCTTGAGGCGCGAGTCGTCGATCGCCGACTCCGTCGACCAGACACTCGCACGCTGCTCCTCCGTGGCCGTCGACTCCGCAACGCCGTACACGAAACCGGAGCGCACGTCGATGAGCGCTGCGGAAGCGGTTGCGGTGACGTGCGCCTTCTTGTTGGGCAGGAAGCCGAGCGACATCAGCGCAAGCGGGCCGATGTCGGTACTCTCGACGTGGAAACGCGTGTCGATCGAGTACACGAGCAGCAGGTCCGCCCTGAGACTGGCCGCGCCCAGACGCAGGTCCTTCATGGTCTTGAGCTCGCCGGGAATCAGCATGCGCCCGAGCGGCGCCGCGGCCGCCACCTGCGGCATCCCGGCGAGCTGCGCGAAGTCCTGATCGGTCTCCACCTCGTGCGCCGTAACCAGACACAGGCGTCCCTTGCCGAAGCAGCTCGCACCGCGGGTCGTGTAGCCGGGCGCCTCGACGCGCGCGATCGCAACCCGTGCCGGGAAAGCGGCGGCGGGCTCACGTTTCATCACCTCGCCGATGTCGGCGTCCGCCCTGGAAAAGTCACCGAGGTTCACGCCGGCTCCTGGCGTCCGGTAGGTGCTGCAGCCGGCGAGCAGAAGCGCCAGCAGTGCGCAGGCAGGTCGGGCAGTGTTCACGACAGCTCTCCCGGAAAGCGCTACCAACCGGACAAGCATCGCGCGCCGCGGCGGCAGCCACAAGCGCGGCCCAGCCGGGGATGAGCCTCGGCGGTATAGGTCAAGGCGACGGCTCCGGGCTCGACTCGAACAGCCCCGCATCGCGCAGAAAGCGCGCGCACAGCGCGGTCAGCGCCACGCCGCCTTCCTCGCAGTAGGGATGACCGCCGGGACCGCCGGTCCAGGCATGACCGGCACCCTGGATCAGAACTCTGCGGACGACGAGTCCGGAGGCAGCGCGGTAGTCGGTGCTCGCGACGGCTCCTCCGTCGGGTGTCGTCTCGGTGACCGACGGCTCGAGGCCCGCGCGCCGCAGCGACTCGAGCGCCTGCGCCAGAAGCTCTTCGGCACAGCGCGGAGCGACCACCGCGTCGGCCAAGCCGTGCACGATCGCGAGCGGGGCACACGGCTCGCTCCGGGTGCCGAGCGCGAGCAGCGGGTCGAGCGCCAGTCCCTGGCGCATCACACCCTGCGGGTCGTGCATGCCGGCGCCGAGCAGCGGCGGCGCAGCCACGGCCACCACGGCCCGAAAGCGGGCTGTGCGATGGAACGCGAGGAGCGCGGCGAGCGCGCCGCCCGCCGACAGGCCGACGGCGGCCACCCTCGTGGCGTCGACGCGCACGCGCGCCGCAGCGTCGCCGACCATCGCTACGATCACATCGAGCTCGCCGCGGCCGGCCTGTGCGCGCGGATGAAACCAGTTCCAGCAGCGGAAGACATTCGCGAGCCGGCGCTGCTCGGGGCAGAGCAGCCGGACCCCGGCACGGTCGGCGAAGCGCGTCCAGCCGGAGGCGAAGGCGAAGCTCAGCGCACGCTGCTTGCAGCCATGCAGGACGACGATCAGCGGCGCGGCCTCGTCGTCGCGGAGTCCCGCCGGTGTGTATAGCCCGTAGCGCCAGGAGCGTCTGCTGGCGCCGAGCGCCATCGCCCAGGGAAGCAAGCGCACGCCGGCCGCAATCCGCACGCGGCCGCGGCGCCATTCGCCGCGCCAGAGCCCGGCGCGCACCAGCAGCCACGTGCGCAACCGCCGCACGCGGTCGAGAGGCCACGGAACCATGCGTGGGTGCTAGCCGCTCAGGGGATCAGCACCGTGGAGCCCGTGGTGCGCCGGCCCTCGAGATCCCGATGCGCCTCGGCGGCGCTCGAAAGCGGATACTTCTGACCGATGACCACGCGCACCTTGCGAGAGCGCACCGCGGCGAACAGCTCGCGCGCGGCCGCGGTGAGCTCTTCCCGCGTGGTGATGTAGTTGAAGAGCGTCGGGCGCGTGAGGAACAGCGACCCGCGCTTCGAGAGCTCCAGCGGACTGATGGCGGGCGGGGGGCCGGAGGCGTTGCCGAAGGTCACCATCATTCCGAGGCGCCGGAGGCAATCGAGCGATTCCACGAAGGTGTCCTTGCCGACCGCATCGTAGACCACCGCGACGCCCGTACCGCGGGTGAGCTCCTTGACGCTCGCCACCAGCTCATCGCGCCCGGATATCAGCACGTGCCGGCAGCCGTGCTTCCTGGCGAGCTCGGCCTTGGCGTCGCTCCCGACCACGCCGATCACCTTGGCCCCGAGCGAGCGCGCCCACTGGCAGAGGATCAGGCCGACGCCGCCGGCGGCAGCGTGCACCAGGAGGGTGTCGCCGCGCGAGACCTTGTAGGTGCGGCGGATGAGAAAATGCGCCGTGAGCCCCTTCAGCATCAGCGCCGCCGCCGCCTCGTCCGAGATGCCGCGCGGCACTTTCACGACGCGCTCCGCCGGAACATTGCGCAGCTCGCAGTAGGCGCCCGGGACGGAGTAGACATAGGCGACGCGCTCGCCGACCTTGAGGCCGCGCACGCCGCGGCCGAGCGCCGTGACGATTCCGGCCGCCTCGCGCCCGAGGCCGCTCGGGAGCGTCACCGGGTAGAGTCCGGTGCGGTCGTACACGTCGATGTAGTTGACCCCGATCGCGGTGTGGCGCACCTGCACTTCCTGAGCGCCGGGCTTGCCGGGGTCGAGCTCCTCGGTGCGAAGAACCTCGGGTCCGCCGTGTGTAGAGAAGCGAATGGCCGTGGGCATGGCCAGCAAGCATAGCCTGCGCGCGGCGGCGCGCCCAAGCCTGTGGCATGCGCTTGGCAGCGCGTCCTTGCTGCAAAAGGAAGCGAATCGGTGAGTTTCGCAGCCTTCAGCTCACCGTGAGCCGAAGCGTAGAGTCGCAGGCGGGGTCAGTCGGGAGTACCCTATTGCCGTGCAAGCCGCCTCGCTCGAGATTCTGGAAAAGGCCGACGTGCCGCCCGCGCAGGCGCGGGCCATCGTCCAGGCGATGGAGATCGAGATTGCAGGAGCCAGGGACACCCTGGCCACGAAGCACGACCTGCTGGTATTGCGCAACGAGCTCAGCGAAAAACTCACCGAGAAGACCGCCGAACTGCGAACGGAAATGCACAGCCTCGCCAGCAGCAACGTACGTCAGATGTACGCGGCGATGCTGGGCCAGACGGCCGTGCTGCTCGGAATCGCTTACTTCTTCGTCGCGCACCTGCCGCGCTGAGGGCGCTACAAGGCGGAGTCGTCGGTCTCGCCGGTTCGTATGCGGATCACCCGCTCGATGTCGGTGATGAAGATCTTGCCGTCGCCCACCTTGCCGGTCTTGGCGGCCTTGATGATCGCCTCGACGACCTGATCGGCGAGCTCGCCCCGCACGGCGACCTCGATGCGGGTCTTGGGGACGAAGTCGACCACGTACTCGGCGCCCCGATAGAGCTCCGTGTGTCCCCGCTGCCGGCCGAATCCCTTCACTTCCGTGACCGTCATGCCCGACACGCCGATGTCGGACAGCGCGGCGCGCACATCGTCCAGCTTGAAGGGCTTGATGATCGCGGTGACCAGTTTCATGAGAGGGACTCTCCGTGGAGCGGGTGTGCGGCGCGAAGGGATTTTGCAGCTTTCATGCCATGCGCCAGACGAGGCTAAGCCGCGGAAGCTGCGCTTGGCGCCGGGGCGCCGGCGCGGCGCGCTGCACTGTTCTGGAGCGCGCAGGTTGACGCTCCGCCCCGCTCTGGTGCGGCCGGGACCTCGGGGCATCGGCTATTCTTCGGGCGCATGTACGGGCACATCGTGATCGCGGGAGGTGGCCAGGCCGCCGTGCAGGCCGTCGATACACTACGCCGCAAGGGCTTCACGGGGAAGCTCAGCATGGTGGGCGATGAGCCGTGGCTTCCCTACCAGCGCCCGCCGTTGTCGAAGAAGTATCTGGCCGGCGCACTCGAGCGCGAGCGGCTCCTGATCCGTCCGGCGCAGTTTTTTCCCGAGCACCGGATCGATGCGCACCTCGGCCGGCGCGTCACCGCCGTCGCGCCGCGCGAGCGTCACGTACGCCTCGACGACGGGCTCGTGTTGCCGTACGACGCGCTGGTGCTGGCCACCGGCAGCCGGCCGCGGAGGCTTCCGGTGCCGGGTGCGGATCTGGCCGGCGTGCATTACCTGCGCACTCTCGCGGATGCCGACCGCATCCGCGCCGAGTGCACGGCGGGCGGGCGTCTCCTCGTCATCGGCGGCGGTTACATCGGGCTCGAGGTGGCCGCGACCGCGCGCGAGCTCGGCATGGAGGTGACGGTGCTCGAGATGGCCGAGCGCGTCATGAGCCGCGTGACCTGCCCGGAGCTCTCGCGCTTCTACGAGGCCGAGCACGCGCGCCGCGGCGTGCGCATCCGCTGCGGCGAGACGGTGCGCGCTCTGCCCGGCGATGCGCGCAGCGGGCGCGTGAGCGCGGTGCTCACCGAGCAGGGGACCGAATATCCCGCCGACGTCGTGATCATCGGGGTCGGAGTTGCGCCAGCGGACGAGCTCGCCAGGGCGGCTGGAATCGAGTGCGAGAACGGCGTCGTGACGGACGTGCACTGCCGCACCTCCAACGAGGCGATCTACGCCGCGGGAGACTGCGCGAGCCACCTCAACCGCCAGTACGGGCGGCACCTGCGCCTGGAGTCAGTCGACAACGCCTTCGAGCAGGGCAGCACCGTCGCGCTCAACCTGCTCGGCACGGCCACCCCGCACGACAAGCTGCCGTGGTTCTGGTCCGACCAGTTCGATCTCAAGCTCGTCATCGTCGGCGTCTCGCATGGCTACGACACCGTGATCCTGCGCGGCGCGCCCGCCTCGCGCAGCTTCAGCGCCTGTTACCTGCGCGGCGGCGAGCTCATCGCCATCGACACCGTCAACGCGCCGAAGGACCAGATGGCGGCGCGCAAGCTGATCGCCGCGCACGTGCGCCCGAGCCCCGACAAGCTCGCAGACCCCGCGATACCACTCAAGGATACGTTCTGAGGGCGGTGAGGATTGTGCAGGTGCGGGCTGTGCCTCAAGCCGGTGCCCGGTCGGATCGTCAGAACGTCCAGCTCGCTCCCACCGACAGCAGGTACGGGGCGCCGCCGGCCGCGTTGAAGCGCTCGTACTCACCGCGTACCGCGACCGAGCCGAGCTTGAACTGAGCGCCGGCGCCGGCGGCCCAGCTCGTGTTCGTGCGGCGGAGAGCAGGAAACGCCGCGGGGATAAGGCAGGCCGGACAGGGGTTGACGTTGGCCGTGCTCTGGAGGCGCGCGAATCCGCCCTTGGCGTAGACGTCCACCAGCGGCACGGGAAGGTAGAACATTCCGAAAGCGGCCGCGCCTTTCATGCTGACGTCCGACCACCCCGGCGGCCCGAGCCCGGCCAAACGATCAGGATGACCGAAGTCGACGTACGCGATCTCGGCTCCCAACACCGGTATGGGACGCAGGCCCGCCATGACTTTGAACGCCGAGTGGTCTTCTCTGAATTGTGCGGCGTTCGGGAGAGAGGCCGCGACACGCGCCTGACCGAAGGCGCCCCCGAGATACAGCCCGGGGGGGTCGGCCGCTCGCGCTTCGGGCAGCTGCAGCAGGAGCAGAGCAAGGGCGGCAACGCCTGCCGCGCACCCGAATCGCCGCACACGATCGTCCGAGTTGACGTGCACCAGTAAGCTCCCTGCAGCCGGCACCGGCAAACCGCCGGAAGGATATAACGCCGCCCTCAGCGGTGCGTTGACGAACGTCAGCGCAGAACGACCAGCAGATCCTTGGCATCCACCGCCTGCCCCGGCCGCGCGAGCACCTCGGCCACCTCGCCGTCGCTCTCCGCGCGTACCGCGGTCTCCATCTTCATCGCCTCGAGCGTCAGCAACAGGTCGCCGCGCGCCACCTTCGCCCCGACGGCGGCCTTGACGGTCGCCACCACGCCAGGCATCGGCGCCCCCACGTGCTTCGGATTGCCGGGCGCGATCTTGCGCGGCGGCGGCCGGCGGGCCGCCTGGCTGCGATCGGCCACGCGCACCGAGCGCGGCTGGCCGTTCAGCTCGAAGAACACGGTGCGCGTGCCGTCCTCGTGCGGCTCGCTGCTCGCGACGTAGCGCACGATGAGGGTCTTGCCGCGCTCGAGATCGACGCTGATCTCCTGCCCGGGCTCCATGCCGTAGAAGAACACCGGGGTGGGGAGAATCCCCGCATCGCCGTAGAGCGCCCGCTCCTGCGCGTACTCGAGCCACACGCGCGGGTACATGAGATAGGAGGCGAGATCGTCGTCCGTAACCTCGCGCGGCAGCCGCTCCCGGAGCGACGCGCGCTCGGCGGCGAGGTCCACAGGCGGCAGCGTCGCTCCGGGGCGTCCGGTGAGCGGCGCCGCGCCCTTCAGCACCTTGCTTTGCAAGCCTGGCGGGAAGCCGCCGTAGGGCTGACCGAGCGAGCCGCGGAAAAACTCCACCACCGACTCCGGGAAGGCAACCTCGAGGTCGGGATCCAGCACCTGCTCGCGTGTGAGGCCCGCCGTCACCATGAGCAGCGCCATGTCGCCGACCGCCTTGGAGGTCGGCGTGACTTTCACGATGTCCCCGAAGAGTGAGTTGACCTCGGCGTACGCGCGGGCGACTTCGGACCAGCGCGCCTCGTCGATACCGAGCGCACGCGCCTGCTCGCGCAGGTTGGTGTACTGGCCGCCGGGCATGCCGTGCACGTACACCTCGGAAGCGCCGGCGCGGATGTCGCTCTCGAAGGCCGCGTACTGGCGCCGCACCTGCTCCCAGTAGGAGGAGATGAGGCGCAGCCGCGCCGGATCGACGCCCGGATCGCGCGGCCCGTGCCGCAGCGCCTCGACGATCGAGCCCAGGTTCGGCTGCGAGGTGAGCCCGCTCATCGCATCGATGGCGCCGTCGACCGCATCGGCGCCGGCGTCGATCGCCGCCAGCACGCTCGCGGCGGCGATGCCGCTCGTGTCGTGGGTATGAAAGTGCACCGGCAGCCCGATCTCTTCCTTGAGCGCCTTGACCAGGGTGTAGGCCGCGCGCGGGCGTACGAGTCCCGCCATGTCCTTGATGCCGAGCACATGGGTGCCGGCGGCCTCGAGCTCGCGCGCGAGCTTCAGGTAGTAGTCGAGGGTGTACTTCCTCTCGTGCGGATCGCTCAGGTTCCCGGTGTAGCAGATGGAGGCCTCGCAGAGCTTGCCGGCTTCCAGCACCGCATCGATCGCGACCCGCATGTTCTCCACCCAGTTGAGCGAGTCGAAGATACGGAAGAGGTCGATGCCGCGCTCGGCGGCGCGCGCCACGAAGAAGCGCACCACGTTGTCGGGATAGTTCGCATAGCCCACCGCGTTGGCCGAGCGCAGCAGCATCTGCAGCAGCAGGTTCGGCAGCCGCTCGCGCAGCAGCGTCAGGCGCTGCCACGGATCCTCGCGCAGGAAGCGCAGCGCGACATCGAAGGTGGCCCCGCCCCAGCACTCGAGCGAGAACAGCTCGGGGAGCAGGCTCGCGTAGTACGGCGCGATCGCCGTCATGTCGATGGCGCGCAGGCGTGTCGCGAGCAGCGACTGATGCGCGTCGCGCATCGTGGTGTCGGTGAGCAGCACCCGCCGCTCGGCGAGCATCCAGGCGGCGAAGCGCTCGGGCCCGAGCTCATCGAGTCTTTGCTTCGTGCCCGGCGCCGGGGTGGGCAGCGCACCCGCGGGCAGCTGCGCGGGGGCGAGGCGCGCGGGGCGCGCGCGGCCGGCGGTCTCGGCGTTGCCGTTGACGATGATGCCGCCGAGGTAGGTGAGCAAGCGCGTGGCGCGGTCGCGCTTGGCGGGTAAGCGGAACAGCTCCGGCGTCTCGTCGATGAAGCGCGTGCCGTAATCGCCCCGCGCAAAGCGCGGGTGAGTGATGAGCTGATCGAGGAAGCGGAGATTCGTGACCACGCCGCGGATCCGAAACTCCCAGAGCGCCCGGTGCATGCGCGCGATGGTCTCCTCGGGCGTCGGCGACCAGGCGGTCACCTTGACGAGCAGGGAGTCGTAGGAGCGCGTGATGATGGCGCCGCTGTAGGCGGTGCCGGCGTCGAGGCGGATGCCGAAGCCGGCGGGACTGCGGTAGGCGGCGATTACGCCGTAGTCGGGGATGAAGTTGTTTTCCGGATCCTCGGTGGTGATGCGGCACTGGAGCGCGTGGGCGCCGATGCGGATGTCCGCCTGCGCGGGCACGCCGCTCTCCGGCGTGCCGATGCGCGCGCCCTCGGCAATGCGGATCTGCGCCTTCACGAGGTCGATCCCCGTCGCGCACTCGGTCACGGTGTGCTCGACCTGGATGCGCGGATTCACCTCGATGAAATAGAAGCGGCCACTGTCGGCGTCCTGCAGGAACTCGACCGTGCCGGCGTTGTGATAGCGCGCGGCGCGGCCGATGGCGAGGGCCGCGGCGGTGAGCTCTTCGCGCTGCGCGCCGGTGAGGAACACGGCCGGCGCGCGCTCCACCACCTTCTGGTGGCGCCGCTGCACCGTGCAGTCGCGCTCGAAGAGGTGCACGAGGGTCCCGTGGTGGTCGCCGAGAATCTGCACCTCGACGTGGCGGGCGCGCTCGATGAGCTTCTCGAGGTAGACCTCGTCGTTGCCGAAGGCCGCCAGCGCCTCGCGCCGCGAGACCGGCAGGAGCTCCCCGAGCTGCGCATCGTCCGTCACCACGCGCGTCCCGCGTCCCCCGCCGCCCCAGCTCGCCTTCAGCATCACCGGGTAGCCGAGGCCTCGCGCCAGCGCCCGGCATTCCGCGAGGTCCGCAGGGAGTGCGGGGGTCGCCGGCATCACCGCCACGCCGGCCGCCCTCGCCAGCTCACGCGCCGCGATCTTGTTGCCGAGCAGCCGCATGGTCTCGGCCTCCGGCCCGATGAAGGTGAGGCCCGCCTCGCAGGTCGCCCGCGCGAACTCGGGGTTCTCGGACAGAAAGCCGTAGCCGGGATGGATGGCATCGACGCGCGCATCGCGCGCGACGGCGAGAATTCCCGCGATGTCGAGGTAGGCCTCGACCGGTGCGCGGCCGGCGCCGACGAGGTACGCCTCGTCCGCCTTGGTCCGGTGGAGCGAAAAGCGGTCCTCCTGCGAATAGATCGCCACCGTGCGCAGCCCGAGCTCGCTGGCCGCCCGCATGACGCGAATGGCGATCTCGCCGCGGTTGGCGACCAGTAGGCTGCTGAGCCGCTGCGAGGTGGCCGGTTTCACTCTATGATTCGCCGTCCGGAGTTGGGGAGCCCCGTGGGGCACGCGCGCATGCCGCGGGAGGCGGCATCGATCATAGCCGCAGAGGGGAAACGATGTCGCGCCCGAAACTGCTCGCACTGCTCGGCGTGGGCCTCGCGGCGGCGGCGCTCGCCGAGGAGCCGCGCCCGCTCGCGATCGTCATCCACGGCGGGGCGGGCGTCATCGATCCGGCGAAGATGACCCCGGAGCGCGCCGCCTCCTACCGCGCGGGCCTCGCGGCGGCGCTCGATGCCGGCTATGCGATCCTCGAGCGTGGCGGCACCTCGCTCGATGCGGTGATGGCCGCGGTGCGCATCATGGAGGACGATCCGCAGTTCAACGCCGGCCGTGGCGCGGTGCTGAACCACGAGGGGGATGCCGAGCTCGACGCCGCCATCATGGACGGGCACGGGCCGCGCGCCGGGGCGGTCGCGGCGGTCCGCCACGTCAAGAACCCGGTGGAGCTCGCGCGCCTCGTGATGGAGAAGAGCCCGCACGTACTGCTCGTGGCCGAGGGCGCGGAAGAGTTCGCGCTCGAGCAGGGCGTGGCGCTTTTGCCGCGCGGGTATTTCCGCACCGAGGGGCGCGAGCGGGAGCTCGAGGAGGCGCGGCGCGCCGAGAGCGAACGGCTGCACGCGGCGAGTCTGCCGGGCAGCGGCACCGTGGGGGCCGTCGCGCTCGACGCCGCCGGGCATCTGGCCGCCGCCACCTCGACCGGCGGACTCACCGACAAGCACCGCGGGCGGGTGGGCGACTCGCCCATCATCGGTGCGGGCACCTACGCCGACGAGGCGTGCGCGGTCTCGGGTACCGGGCAGGGCGAGTTCTTCATCCGCCAGGTGGTCGCTTACGACCTGTGCGCGCTGGTGGAATACCGGCACCTCACCGTCGGTGCCGCCGTGCGGGAAGTCATCCACGAGAAGCTGCGCCACACGGGAGGCGAGGGAGGCGTGATCGCGCTGGACCGGAACGGCAACATCGCCATGGATTTCAACAGCGTCGGCATGTTCCGCGCCGCGCGCGACTCGCGCGGCCGCCGCGACATCGCCATGTACCGCGATGCCCGCTAAGAATTCCGCGAGCGCGCCGCGGTACGCGCTCGCGATCCACGGCGGCGCCGGAGCCGCGCCTCGAGCGCAGCTCTCGCCCGAGCACGAGCGGCGCTACCGCACCGGCCTCGAGGCGGCCCTCGACGCGGGCTTTACGCTGCTCGAGCGCGGCGGCAGCGCACTGGATGCGGTCGCCGCGGCGGTCCACCTGCTCGAGGACGATCCGTGCTTCAACGCCGGCCACGGCGCGGCGCTGACCCGCGACGGCGCGGCCGAGCTCGACGCGGCGATCATGGACGGCCGGCAGATGCGCGCCGGCGCGGTCGCTTCCGTGCGGCACGTGAGGAATCCGATCGAGCTCGCGCGGCGGGTGATGGAGAAGTCGCGGCATGTGCTGCTGGTGGGCGCCGGCGCCGAGGAGTTCGCGCTCGAAGAGGGCCTGCCGCTCGTGCCCAATCATTACTTCCGCACCGCGGAGCGCCTCGAGCAGCTCGAGGCCGAGCAGCGCGGGCGACACGTCTCGGATCTGATGCCCGCCGCGGCGGGCACCGTGGGGGCGGTGGCGCGCGATGGCGACGGCAATCTCGCCGCCGCCACCTCGACCGGCGGGATGACCAACAAGCGACCCGGGCGCGTCGGCGACTCGCCGATCATCGGCGCGGGGACCTACGCCAAGAACGGCGTGTGCGCGGTCTCGGCGACCGGGCACGGCGAGTATTTCATACGCGCCGTGGCCGCCCACCACGTGTGCGCCGCGGTCGAGTACCGCGCCCTTACCCTCGAGCAGGCGGTGCGTGAGCTGCTGCACGAGATTCTTGCCGCGCTCGGCGGCGACGGCGGACTGATTGCGGTCGGCGCACGCGGGCGGATCGTCATGGACTTCAGCACCGAGGGCATGTTCCGCGGCGCCCGCGACTCGTCCGGCCGGCAGGAGATCGCGATCTACTAGCATTAGCGTCGATCAGCCGTGTCGGGACGCGCCGGGCGGACGCGCCTCCCAGCGGGACCACACGCGCCGCAGATGCTGCGCCGAGCGGAAGCCCGACTTGGCGGCCACGCGCTCCAGATCGAGGCGGCTGTGGGTGACGAGCTGCCGCGCGAAGGCGTAACGAATGAGCTGCACGTAGTCGAGCGGCGAGCAATGGGCGTGCTCGGCGAAGAGGCGTGCGAGGTTGCGCGGGCTGGTACAGCCGGCGGCGGACAGCTCGGCCGATCCCCAGCGCGCCGCCGGATCGCGCGCCACCGCATCCTGCACGCGATGCACCGCGGGGTGCAGATGGTTGCGATGCATGAGCCACGGTGACAGTGCGGGATCGGTGCCGGCGCGGCGCAGGTACACCACCAGATCGCGCGCGATCTCGGCGGCAACCGGCGCCCCCAGCTGCCGGCCGATCAGATGCAGCGCGAGATCGAGTCCCGCCGTGACCCCGGCGCTGGTGAACACCGGACCGTCCTCGACGAAGATGCGGTTGTCGAGCACCCGGGCGCGCGGCTCCGCGCGGCGCAGCTCCTCGAGGTGCTCGTGATGAGTGGTGCACTCGCGGCCGGCCAGGAGCCCCGCCCGCGCCGCGAGCACGCCTCCCGCGCACACGCACATGAGGAGCGACGCTTGCGCCACGCCCGAGCGCAGCCACTCGATCAGGCGCCGCGTGGCCGGCTCGTGCGCGTCGATGCCCGCGCCGCCGAGGCCGGTGAGCACCAGGATGCTCCCGGGCGCGAGGCTCTCGGGCAGCGTCTCGAGCGCACCCAGCTCGAGCCCGACGGCGGCGCGCAGCGCAGGCTGCGGCGCCACGAAGCGCAGGCGGTAGCTCCCGGGCACCCGGATGCTGGCGTTACGAAAGGCGTCGGCGGGACCGGCGACATCCAGCAGCACGACGTTCGGCAGCAGCGCGAAGACGACGTCCGTCGCGGGCTCACCCGGCGAGCGGCGCGCCATCCTCACGCCAGGGCACCCGCGGTCGTCACCACGCGCGCAAAGCGGCCGTCGAGCACGAGCTCGGTGTGCTCGCGAATCTCCTGCGCCGACACCTCACGCCCCGAGCGCGTCTGCATGGGGAAGGTAAGCGTCGCATCGCTCACATAGCGCACTTGGAACCCGAGGTCCGAGGCGTGCCGCGTCGTGGTCTCGCAGCACTGCTCGGTGCGGATTCCGGTGATCAGCAGCTCCGCGATCCCGCGCTCGCGCAACCATGCCTCGAGCGTGGCGCCGTGGCGGTCGCGGGCGAACATCGCCGAGTGCACCTGCTTGAAGAACACCTCATCGGCCTCGAGCGACAGCTCCGGCATCGAGCGCACGAAACCCGAGGCCGCCGTGAACGGATTCCCGGGATCCTCGCCCGGCTCCTGGTGGAACACCTGCACCACCGCAATGCCGCGCGCGGTGCATCGATTCACGAGGGACTGCACGTTGCGCAGGAACCGCGGCAGCTCCTCGTCGCGGAAGTAAGGTCGCTGGCGGAAGGATTCCTGCACGTCGACGACGATCAGCGCCTGCTTCATGGACTTGCGCTCCCTCCACCCGACCCTAAACAATCGGCAACATCATGCAGTACGCCTGGCCGCGGCGCCACCGCTGCGGCAGACGCGTATCGTTCAAAAACGGCCATGAGTGCCGGCGCTTCTACCCGCGGCGCGGGACTTGGGCCTACACTACGGCGCGAAGCGCCTCGCTTCACCAATTACAACGATTCCCTGGGAGGGGTTGCATGCTGCCGCACCAGAGGCTTAAGAGCGTCGTTCTGCCATTCCTAGCGGTTTCGGGCCTCGGGCTCATGCTCTGCGCACGCGCCGCCGATCCGCCGCCGCCGGAAATTCCCACCTGCGACAAGAAGATCGGCACGCTCGCGGTCACCGAGCCGGAGAACAGGTGGTGGCTGCAGTACAACCTCGAGTCCCCCGAGGCGCTCATCAAGGTGTTCGTGTCGCAATCGAAGTGCTTCACGCTGCTCGATCGCGGCAAGGGCCTCGCGGCGGCCCAGCAGGAGCGCGCGCTCGCCGGCGCTGGCGAGGTGCGCGGAGGCTCGAACATCGGCAAGGGCCAGATGAAGGCCGCCGACTACGTGCTGGTGCCCGACGTGGTCACCAAGAACAGCGCCGCCGGCGGGCGCAACCTCGGCGGACTGGTCGGGGGCCTCCTCGGCGGTGTGGCGGGCGCGGTGGTCGGCGGCATCAGCTTGAAGAGCAAGACCGCCGACGTGGTGCTGACCCTGACGGACGTGCGCTCCACCGAGCAGGTCGCCATGGAGCAGGGACACGCCAAGAAGACCGACCTCGGCTGGGGCGCCGGCGGCGGCGCCTTCTTCGGCGGCTTCGCGGCGGCCGGCGCCAGCAGCTACGCGAACACCGAGATCGGTCAGGTGGTCACCATGGCCTACCTCGATGCGTTCACCAAGCTCGTCAACCAGGTCAAGGGCCAGAGCCCGAACGCCAAGGCCGACAACGTCACGCAATCGGTGACCATGGCCAAGCCCGGCAAGATGTACGCCTCGGCCAGCATCACGGCCAAGGTGGTGCGCGATCTCGACCCGGGCATGACGCTCTATCCGAGCGGCGAGAAGGACGGCCTGTTCTGGAAAGTCAGCGACGAGCTGGGCAACGAAGGCTGGGTGCCCTCGACGCTTTTCCAGCTCGCGAAGTAGGCCCGCCCCGGCCTCGCGCGCGCCGCGCGACTCACGCCTTGCCGCGCCCCGGATCGGCGCGCGTGCAGAGCGAGCCGCGCGCCTCCGCCGCGAGCAGCGTGAGCCCGTGCAGCCGCGCGCGCTCCAGCGCGGGCGCCTCCCCCGCCGCCGCCGCCAGCAGCAGCTCGCGCCACACCCTGACGCGCGTCGGCCAGCGCGGCCGCAGCCATTCGGGATGCGCCTCGGCGAGCGCCTGGATCTGGCGGAGGCCGAGATGCGCGATGAGCGCCGCACAGGGATCGGGCATGCCGAGGAGCAGCCGCGCCGCGGCGCTCTGCGAGCGCGCCAGGTGCCAGGCGTAGGTGAGCACCAGGCGCGCGAGCTCGGTCGCGGCGGGAACGGTGAAGAAGGTGGTGTAAGGCGAGTCGGCGCCATCGCCTACGCCGAGCGAGCCCGGCTGCCGCCAGCGCACCGGATCGGCGAAGCCCGCATCGACCAGCAGATACGGGCAGCCTGCGGCGCGCCGCCGCGCCGCCGGATCCAGCACCTGCCACAGCTCCGCCACCTGGCGCAGCAGCGGGCTCGCCGGCGCGCCGCGCGCGACGGCCTGCTCCGCGACCAGGGCGAGGCAGAGCTCGTTCAGCTCGATCAGCGTCTCGAGCGTCTCGGGGCGCAACCACCCCGCCGCCAGTCCCGCGCCTTGTCCGGCGCTCCCGTCCTCGGTCTCGCAGTGCAACAGCATCGCGCCTCCCCGCGGGCGGGCCGCCTCCCCGCGGCCGCTATCGTAACGGAGCCGCGTGGCGAAGCCATCCGGAGAATTTGGTAATTTTTTACCAATTTTGCCGCTTGAGTTTTGGGGGATTTCTCCCACAATGTGGCGACCCTTGGCGCGATGGACCACCTCGATGCGTATCTCAGACGATCGCTACCGGCGCGAGCGCTGGGCGCTGGAGCTCGCGCTGCGCTTCCTGCGTCACGAGGCACGCACCCAGACCATCCGCGCCTGGACCGGGCTCTCGGACGATCGCATCCGCAAGCTCTATCGCTCCTACATGAGCCACGCGCGGCGCTACCTGCCGCGACATCGCGGCAAGTCGCCGCACCAGATCGCCTATTTCACGCGCTCGCTGCGCATGCAGGAGGAGACCGCGGTGCTCGCGAGCGTGCTGTCGCTGCTCGGCGTGGTGCCGGCGTCGGCGGGTGCGGCGACGCCTGTCGCGGTGCCCGGGCTCGGGCGCGGGGAGCTCCTGTGCCAGGCCTTCGAGGCCTACCGGCTGCTGCTGCCGGCGGCTCAGATCTCCTTCGAGCACGCCGTGTTCCTTACCACGGTACTGACGCGCGGCGATCAGCTGCGCCTCGGCGGCTGCAGCGACTGCGGCGGGCTGTTGGTGACCGAGCGCTTTCCGTTGCGCGACCGGCGCTGCCATCAGTGCGCGAGCCCGGTGCAACCACGCTGATAGAATGCCCCGCCCGAAGCCTCGAGGGCGGCGAGCGGCATTCATGGATCAGGATCTACCGAATTACTTCGCGGGTTCCTACCTCGAGCGGCGCGCCGAGGCGCGCGAGGACCCGGAGTGGCTCGCGGCGGCTCGCGCCGACCCGGATACGATCTACCTCATCGGCCGCGGCACCGCGCAGCTGCTGCACACCGGCCCGCCGCCGCGCATCGCCTTCCTCGGTCATGATGCGCCGCTGGTGCGCGGTGCCGGGGATGACGGTCTGGTGCTGCTCGGCTGGTTCCGCGGCGCGCGCTGCCTGCTCGTCGACCTGCGCGCCGGGGATGCGGCCGATCCGCCCGCGGGTACGTCGTTCGAGGAGCTGAGGCCTCTCGCGCCGCTGCTCGGCACGGAGGAATCGGGTCTGCTCGCGTACGCGCGCGCACTCTCGATCTGGCGCGCGCGCCACCGCCACTGCGGCGTGTGCGGCGCGCCCACGATCGCGACCCGCGCCGGACACATCCTGAGCTGCACCAACACCGCCTGCGCCCAGGAGCTCTTCCCGCGCCTCGATCCTGCCATCATCGTGCTGGTGAGCGACGGCGAGCGGGCGCTGCTCGGACGTCAGCCGAGCTGGCCGCCGCGGCGTTACTCGACCATCGCCGGCTTCGTCGAGCCCGGCGAGAGCCTCGAGGATGCAGTGATCCGCGAGGTGGCCGAGGAGACCGGCGTGACGGTGACGGGCGTCCGCTACGACTCGTCCCAGCCCTGGCCGTTTCCCTCCTCGCTGATGATCGGCTTTCGCGCGCGGGCCGCCCCGGGGAGCAGCGTGCGCGTGAGCGGAGAGCTCGAGGACGCACGCTGGTTCACGCGCGCACAGCTCAACTCGGGCGAGGTGCTGGCGCCGCCCGCGCAGTCGATTTCCTGGCGCCTCATCGAGACCTGGCTGAAGGGCGCGGGCTGAGCGCATGTGCCTGCTCGTGCTCGCATGGCAAGCCGCTCCCCGCTACCGCCTGGCGGTGGCCGCCAACCGCGACGAGTATCACGAGCGGCCGGCGCAGGCGCTGGCGAAGTGGCCGGAGCCCCCCGGCATCATCGCCGGACGCGATCTGCGCGCCTCGGGCACCTGGCTCGGGGTGGACCCCGAGCGGCGCTTCGGCGTGGTCACCAACTTCCGCGAGCTGCAGCCGCCGCGTCGAGGCGCGCCTTCGCGCGGGGAGCTGATCCCGCGCTACCTGGCGGGGCGCACCGGGCCGGGCGCCGAACCCGCGAGAGCCGGCGAGTTCTTCGCCGCCCTGGAAGCGCACGCCGCGCACTACGCCGGATTCAATCTGCTGCTGAGCGATGACGAGTCGCTCTGGTACGGCTCGAACCGCGCCACCCCGTTCGCGCGGCCGCTAACGCCCGGCGTCTACGGACTGTCGAACGAGCTGCTCGACACGCCGTGGCCGAAGCTGCAACGGGTGCGGCGCGGCTTCGAGGACTGGCTCGCCCGGGCCGCAGGCTCGCCGGCCGAGCTCTTCGAGCTGCTCAACGACCGCACCCGGGTGGAGGACGACGCCGCTCTGCCCGCCGGCCGCAGCGGGCTGCCGCGGGAGTGGGAACGGATCCTGTCCGCGCCCTTCGTGCTGCACCCCGAGTACGGCACCCGCTGCTCCACCGTGCTCCTCGAGGCCCCGCACGGCGGGTTGTACCTCGCCGAGCGGCGCTTCGACTCCCGGGGTGAAGTCGTCGGTGAAACTGAATTCAACCTGAACCCCGGCGAGTGGCCGTGAGGCAGTCCGCGGAACCGCCGCGGTGCACGTGCGATCTCAATGACTAAGGGCGACGAGCGGCTGTTCCCGCGAGGCTCTAGAATCCGACGACTCTACGTTCCTGATCGCACGGTGAGATGACGCAGCACAAACCCCTGCCGCGGGCTCGTCGATGGCACAGGCGGGCCCCGGCAGTTGCCGTGTGTCTCATCGCCGGCCAGCTCGCCCATGCCGCAAGCGTCAAGGTGGAGATCAGGGGCGTCGACGAGGAGCTGCGCGCCAACGTGCTCGCTTACCTGAGCTTCGAGCGCTACCGCAAGGGCGGCGCGGACCTCAACGCCGACACGGTCGAGCGGCTGCACAACCGCGTGGAGCGCGAAGTGCAGGCGGCCCTCAAGCCCTTCGGCTACTACGAGCCACAGGTCGAGTCGACGATCACCGACCTCGGCCACAACGACTGGCGCGTCAACATCGGCATCACTCCGGGTAAGCCGGTGCTCATCGGGCACGTGGACGTGCGGGTCGACGGCCCCGGCGAGACCGACCCGTTGTTTCAGCGGATCCTCCGGCATCTGCCGCTGCGCGAAGGAGAGCGGCTGAAACACTCGGACTACGAGAGCGTCAAGACCGAACTGCAGCGCACCGCCGCCACCTACGGCTATCTCGATGCGCGACTGATCCGCAACGAGCTCGTGGTCGATCCGCCCAACTACCGCGCCAACGTGGCGCTCGAGCTCGACACCGGCGAGCGCTATCGCTTCGGGGCGACTTCAATCCAGCAGAAGGTGGTCGACGAGACCCTGGTGCGCCGCTACCTGCGCTACCACGAGGGCGACCCCTTCGACCTCACCCAGGTACTGCGCACCCAGTTCGCGCTCGATGACTCGCAGTACTTCTCCAACCTCGAGGTGCTGCCAGCCGAGCCCGATCGCACGACACGCATCGTGCCGGTCAACATCCACGCCGACCCGAGCCGGCGCCACCACTACTCCTTCGGGCCGGGCTACGCGACCGACACCGGGGCGCGCGGCACGCTCGGTTTCGAGGACCGGCGCATCAATCAGCACGGTCACAGCTTCAGTCTCGAGGTGCAGGCGGCGCAGGTCACGCGCTACAGCCTGCAGAGCCGTTACAACGTGCCGTTCGGCGACCCGGCGGTCGAAAAGCTCACGCTCGCGGGCACGGTCGAGCAGCGCCAGCTCGCGGACGTGACCACGCACACCTTTTCCGTCGGACCGAGCATCACCGAGGTGACGGGCAGCTGGCAGCACGTGTGGCTGCTGACGGCGACGCGCACCACCAGCGACCTGCCGGCGGGAGCGGAGTTCCTGCCCGGCGCGCACACCGACCGGCTGCTCGTTCCCGGAATCGACCTCGCCTCGGTGCCGAAGGGCTATCTCGGCGAGGCGCTGTTCGAGCACCCGTTCTTCGCCGAGCTGCGCGGCTCGCACACCGCCCTCGGCTCGGATTCCAACTTCATCCAGCTGCACATGCAGGTGGAACGGGTCTTTCGCCTCGGCAGGAAGTGGCACCTGCTGCTGCGCGACGAAGTGGGGGCGAGCCTGGTGTCGCGCTTCAGCCAGCTGCCGGCCGTGTTCCGGTTCTTCGCCGGCGGCGACAACAGCGTGCGCGGCTTCGGCTACAACGACCTGTCCCCGACCGAGGCGCTCTGCACCTACGACCCGAACCTGATGAAGTACCTGCGCAATAACGACCCGCAGCAGACCTGCCAGTCGGTGGCCGGATTCATCAAGGCCGGCGGCAAGGACGAGCTCACCGGCACGGTCGAAGTGGTCCGCGACCTGCCCAGGAATCTCGGCATCGCCGCGTTTCTCGACTACGGCAACGCCTTCGATCACCTCGGGCGGCAGTGCGCCCCGCACTCGCCGCCGGGCGCGGCCTTCTGCAGCCCGCTGCTGCAGTATTCCGTCGGCATCGGGCTTCGCGTGCGGCTGCCGGTCTTGACGCTCGGAGTGGACATCGCTCAGCCCCTGTCGGACACGTGCGTGCCGCCAACCCAGCCCACACCGACCCAGAGCTCGCCGGGGAGCTGCCGCCGTCCCGGCCCGCGGCTGCACATCAACTTCTCCCCGAAGC
>Ga0209350_1000103_pt1 | contig 54642 bp, 45 predicted proteins | sample GraSoi013_2_20cm_2_FD_185822 | JGI IMG/M metagenome (GOLD analysis project Ga0209350, IMG submission 185822) | Grasslands soil microbial communities from the Angelo Coastal Reserve, California, USA - Sample 09_27_2013_2_20cm (SPAdes) (version 2) | ecosystem: Environmental > Terrestrial > Soil >...
CCGCCGGGGCGAAGCGGCTGCGCGTGTCCGAGCCGCTCTGCCCCGGCGTGCAGTCGGGTCGGACACCGCGTGCTGACCCGGTACGCGTCGGCAAAGGCTAGACGCGCAGACGCGGAGCGGTGAGCGGAGAGGCAGGTTCACCGCTGCGCGTCGCTCCCTACTGGCTCCTACTTCACGGTAATGCTCCCCGCAGTGACCGTCGCCGTGGGCAACGCAACCGCGTTGAGGGTCAACCCCAGACTCCCCGCCGAGGCCGTAACCGTGAAGGGCACTCCCGGCAGAGGCAGGGTTCCGTCGCCCATATCTACCGTGGCGGTGCCCCTGAAGGTTGCGCTCCCGTCCGCTCCGACGGACCCGCCGCCGACCTCACCTTCCACGGTAACGTTTTGTGGCGTCCCGAGGGCTGACGTGCCCTGAAGCACCGCCTGGAACTGGCCCGTCGCCGAGCCGTCCTGCGCGATGAACATCCCTTGACCGAGGGTCAGGCCCTTCAGGGAGATGCCGTTGAAGGTTGCGCCGTTGGGGAAGGCCGCCTCGGCGGCGCCCGTCACCCCAGCGTCCTGCGCCGCAGCCGGAGCTGGTGCCATGAGGCTCGCCGGCCCAAGCATCGCCGCCAATACAAGTCCGAGTCGCGTCATTGTCAGTCCCTCCGCCACCACGCTACTAGTGGATCACGATGTTCCCGCTGATGAGCGTACCGCCGTCCATGAGACCGGTCATACTGTTCGGGTAGGTAATCCTGAACACGTCCCCGTTCTTGCCGGGCGTGCCACGGTCCTCGACGTGTGCCTTGAAGCTGCTCGCCGTGCTGTTCGCGCTGCAGGTACCCGAGAAGTCCGCCGTGGGGGGGGTGATCGTCACGGTGCTGACCGTGCAATCGAGGTGCGCGCCCGTGTCATGGTTCAAGTAATTGAGATGGCCGCTCCCCACCCCGGCGTCGCTCTTCGCGTTGAAACCAAAGCTGCCCTTGCCGCCAGTAGGGACCGGGACTTGGCCGCCACCCGTTGCGCTGCTGGGCGCCGGCGACGGACAGGTACGGCCGCTGGGCGTCTTCCCCGGCGGATGGAGCGTGCTGCAATCCGCGGCTAGGTCCTGGATCTCGTTGATGACGAACCAGCCGTACGCGTCGCCGCCGAAGCCGGCCGCGTCCTCCTGGTCGTAGATCGTCCAGCTAGCCACGATGCCGCCGCTCAGCTGCCGCACCGACATGTCGACGGCGAGGTACGTGTTGCCGCCGATTGTGGTCAGATGGAAGTAGTGCTGGAAGATGTACCAGCCCGACTCAGTGATCTTGACCGGCGTGCGGCAGTAGTTGGGCGGCATGGACGTGCCCGGGCTCGGGCAGGTGTTCTCTGGAAATGCGCCCGAGCGGAATGCATTGGTGCTCGCGTTGACGTAGTACCCGGGGCTCGACGCCGTCTCCATAGCATCAGGGGGAGTGCCGGCGTTGAAGACGAAGTCCCGTCGGAAGCCCCCCAACTGATTGTCGATCGACGAGCTCCAGTCGAAGCGCGTGTCGTACCGCGTGGCGGGAAGATCCGCCATCCAGGCGACATCGAGGTAGATGTCGATCTCGGTCACATAGCCGCCGTCCGGGAAGACCGGGTTGAACGAGCTGCTCTTGCCCCAGAACGTGTACGGCCCGCTGCAGGCGACGCTTGCTTGCACCTTGGGACAGATGTCGTTCGGCCGCAGGCGTGCGTGCCAGCTCCCCGAGGCCGACTGGATCCCGCTCGCGTACGTGGCGGCGGCTCCGGACGGCGTTCGCGTGATGGTCGCCGGGAAATTGGGGTACCAGCCGCCCGCAGGCGTGTCGTCGCCAGGGTTCTCGAAGTCGTTCGTCCAGGTCCTGCTCGGCGCGGGGTCGGCCATCTGCATGACCGGCGGGGGTGATGCCCCCGTCGGTGTGTCCGTCCGCTCGCAGGCGCCTCCCAGGTACGCGATCGCAGGGAACGTCAGGACTGCAACGGTCCTTCGGAGCGTTTGCATCGGTCTCCTCCTTGAAGCACCACGCGCAATGCAACCGACGGGGACGGCACTCCGAACCAAGGCAAAGCACGTGCCCGTGCTGGCGCGTCGTGTAGCTCGTCGCGACCGCTCAACGCGACCAGACGGCACAGCCTTCGGGAAACCGAGTAAGTGACGGCGCCGGTGAGAGAAACCGCCGTGGCTTCCCGTCCGAGGAGACGACGGTCCGCCGGACGAGCGAGGAGTTCCAGCGCCGAGAGTCTGGCGCGGTGGCAAGGGCTATGGCGCGTACACCATGGCGCCGCCACCAGAGCGCTGGCGGGCCAGTGGCGACCGTCAGGACTGTCGGAACTGTTCCGCGGAAATGCCGAACCGCTTGATCTTGACGTGCAGGGTCTTGTAGTCCACGCGGAGCAGCCGCGCCGCCTCGCTCTTGTTGCCCCGCGTGGCCTGAAGGGCCAAGCGGATCGCTTGGCGCTCCGCTTCCGCCGCGGCCCGGCCCGCGATCTCCCGCAGGGAGGGGCGCTTCTCTTCACGTGGTCGGTGGCTGGATCTCAGCATTGCGCGGACGAATCCGCGCAATTCGTGGACCATTGCGGGCGACAGGCGGAGATGCCGTGCGGCTCCGTCTTCAAGCGCAGCGTCTTGTCATCCACGCGGAGGAGTCGTAGACGAAATAGGCTGTCGAGAGTCTGGTGCGGTGGCAAAGACCCATGGTGCACAGACCATAGCGCAGCCGCCAGAGACTCCCGACATTTCGGAGGGACCGTTCTACCGCGCAGGACGGAGCTGCCGCTTCTGGTTCGTCGTGAGCACTGCCTCCACGCGGGCCGCCGCGGCGATCATGAGGTGCTGCATCTCGGGAAACAGTCGTCCGATCCGATCCCTCACATCCGCGTCGGACAGCTTCCTGCCGCGCGCGACGATCTGTGCCACGAGGGGTTCGAGTACCGAGTCCGCGCGAGCGCCGACCTCGACTCGGATCGCCTCGAGGTCCGCGATCTGCGCGCTCGTTAGCCGGAGGGAGTCGCGCCGCTCCAACACGGGTGTGACCGGGTTGCTGGTGAGGCGCCGCAGCTGCTCCCGCACCTGGTCGGCGGTGAGCTGGCCTCGCCCCGCCTCGGCCACCAGTCCGAGGCTGCGCGCCATCACGTCACGCGGCGGACCACCGAGCTGGTATTCGAGGCCGATCTGCACTTGGAACGGCGCGCCGAGCCGTCGGCCGCCCGCGCCGTAGTCCCACGCGTCGCCGAACTGCTGGTTCACACGGTACCGGAACTGCCGCGACGCCGAGTCGAAGGCCGTCACATACAGCAGTCTCGGATCGGGTGGCGCGAGGCCGGTCGCCCGCGCGAGCGGGCTGTCCGACAGCCCGAGCAACCGAAACAGCGCGCCGGTCGCGTTGATCAGCGTGAGCGAAGCGTGAAGCCGGTCGCCGATGCCGAAGCTCTGAGGCGGTGTGAAGTTGAGGCTCAGGTCTGGGCGTACCTGCCATCCCGTGCGGCAACTGTTGCGCCTTGCGATGTGCCCGACCTGCGCGCGCAGGCAGTTGCGCGCCTGCCCCGGGGCAGAGGCTAGCAGCGCGCTCATCTCGGCAGCGAGCGTGGAGTCGGCTGTCCTCGCCGGGTCGAAGATGAAGGCGCGGTCGTTCGACATCTGGTCGCCGTTCACGTCACTCGCGACCAGCGGGGTGTACGCCGTACCTGAGGTGACGTTCAGGCGCACGCCAAGCGAGAGCCACCAGAGGCGGCCAAACGCGGTCGCTTGGATCTGGTGCATGGGCTGCGGGCCGACCGCCCACTCCCGGATCATGGGATCACCGGCGGTCGAGCCCGTAAACCCTCGCTCCTCGGCGCGCTGGTGGGAGTAGGTGTAGCTCGTGCCGAGGGAGAGCTTGCCGAAGAGGGGCCGGGGCGGGGCCAGCGTGACCTGGAACTGCGTCGCGATCGAGCGCAGGTCCGAAATCACGTTCGCGACACGACCGAAGCGATCGGTAACGCGCGACGCGTCGGGAGCGAGGGCGCCGGTGGCGGGAACGATGCTTGCGGGCGACACGAACACGGGGCGGTCGCCTTCGTCCGCAAGCGTGAACACCGGAGTGCGGCGCAGGTTCAGGTCGAGGCTGCTCTCGCCGTTCAACCCCAGCGAGTACATGCCGCTGACTCCCAGCGCCCACCCCCGCAGCCGCAGGCCCTCGAGAGCGAGATTCACGCGCCAGCTCAGCGGCGCTCGGAACGAGGGATCGAACACCGTGACGCTCGGCTGGCTCGAAGCGAACTCGACCGGCGCGACGCCGTCACGGCAGGTCTCGGGCGCGGCGCCGCCCAGAGAGGACCAGTCGGCCACTGGCGTGGCGTCCCCGATGCACGTGAGATACCGAGTGGTGTTTGGCAGACCGGTTGCATCTACCAGCCCCGCGATGCGCCCGGGCGCTATCACGCCGCGAAAGGCGCCGATACCTCCGGAAACGATGATCGGACGCGAGAGGCCAGATGCGGGCATCAAGAGCGCACCTCCCTGCGGTGCGCCGGGTCGCGAGGTGGCGCGCTGCCCCGAGGACCAGGAGAACCCGATCCGCGGGCTGAAGCCGATGTCCCGCGGGACGCGGTCCGTGCGCACACCGAAGAGCGAGTCGAGCGCGGGGTTGTAGGCCGGTGTCCTGGAGGGACGGGCGATGTCCACGCGCAGCCCGTACTGAAGCTGGAGGGCGTTGGCGGCTCGCCACTCGTCGCCAAGCCAAACGGCGCCCGTCGTGATGCTGCCCGTGCGCTCGCGTGCCGCGAAGGTGCGCGTGTAGGACGCGGGACGCTTGGCCGCGAGGTCGTCCAGTGATTGATAGGTGAACGTCCCGAACCGGTCGGCCACCTGGCCGGTCGTGGAGCGCTCGAGCGCGATCAGCTGGCCGACCTTCAGGCGGTGCCGGCTGTCGGTCGTGAGCCACGAGAGCTGGTTGGTAGTCTCCCACTTGAGCGCGTCGTTCTGGTTGCTCCCGCCGGAGCCGCCCCCGAAGCGGAGCGAGGTCAGGCCCTCTCGCCCGTCCTCGTAGCGCACGCCCACTCGCACGGTTCCGCCCGGCAGCGCAAGGTAGGGAGCCGCGCTGGACGCCGACCGCTCTACGTAGCTCTTGAACTCCGCGACGAAGCCGCGCATGTACGCCGCGCCGCTCAGCTGCAAGCCGAGCCGGCTCGTGTGGCCCTCGGCGGCGAGCGATGGCAAGCCCAGCGGCAGGATCCCCGCGCCACCTTGGCGGGTCCAGGCGCCGTCAGCGCGGAGGGTGAGCGACGTGGTCGCTGTCGGCGTGAAGTCGAGCCGCAGCAACGCCGACTGCCGGTCGGTGCTGCGGTCCCCGGGGATCGCGCTCGTGGTGAGCGGCACGCCGAGGGCGCGGAGCGTCGTGGTGAACGCCGCGACGCTATCGGGAGACAGCCCGTACAGCGTGAGTAATGCTGGAGGCGGCGCGAGCAGCGAGAGCGCCTCGCTCGCGCTGCGGTGCAGCTCGGCGGCCGCGAAGTAGTGCGCCTTCCCGCGCCGGATCGGGCCGCCGGCGCTGCCGCTCGCCGATCGGGTAAGCGGGGATGGCAGGGGCGACGCCGGGTCGGCCCAGGCGAGCCGCGGGTCGGCCAGCGTGCTGCGGAGGTTGGCCTGGAACAGGTCGCCGCCGCCACGCGTGGTGGCCACGAGCAGCCCACCGGCGAATTGCCCGCGCCCAGGATCGAACGTCGTCGTCGCGAGACGTGCGCCGGCGAGGGCGTCGCGGGGCAGGGTTGCCCCGCCGAAGCTCGAGCCGTCCACGATGATGTTGTTCTGGTCAGGCGGCGTGCCGAGCACCGAGAACCCGGCGGCGTCTCCATTTGCTCCGGGGATCGCCAGAACCCCCGGCACCGCGGCCGCGAGCGCAGTGAGATCCGAGGGATCGAGGGAGAAAAGTGCGCCGCTCAACACCTCGCGCTCCGCGCCACCGGTCGAAGGCCGGTCGGCGGAATGCATGCGCCGCGGGCGCTCGGCCAGCACCGTCACCGAATCCAGCTGCACGGGCAACGGTGCGAGCGTGACGTCGGCCACGAGCACGGTCGCGTCGCCCCTGCGCGTGACCCGCACGTTGGAGGGGGCGAATCCGATGGTTCGCACAGCGACGACGTAATCTCCCTCGCCGCTTGTGAACAGCGCGGTATACACACCGCGCTCGTTTGTGCGCGTCGTGCGCGCCGCCTGGGTCACGGCGCCGGTGATCGTGACGGTCGCCCCCGGCACCGGCTGCCCGTCCGGCCCGAGCACGCGACCGCGTACGATCTCGGTGCCCTGCTGTGCGTGGACTGCGCCCGGCAGGAGGAGGCACACGCCAGCCGCGCGCAGGAGAGTCGCTAGGAGGAGCCGCATTGAGAGAAGGCCGTCAGCTCTCGTAAAGCGAACTGCTGGGTGCCACGTGTCGGCGAAGCCCGACGCGTGGCACCTGGAGCAGCACCACTCGACCCGAGCCTTCCGGGCGCAAGCTAGTCGTCACAGCGCCGGAGCCGCCGTGGTCTCCTACTTACACGTTATCGTGAATTCGGAGTTATCCACAGTCACCACGCCGTTAGCGTTGATGGTCAGCTGGGCCCTCACACGGGCGTAGAAGTCGTCGCCCATGATGAACGTGCCGTCCTCACCTTGACGGATGAAGTGCTCCGTGAATTCCTGGTTCTGGGTCGCGGGAGCGACATCCGTGTCGAAGATGGTGTGAAAACTCGACTCTTCCGTAGCGACGTACGTCACGCCCGTCGCGGTGGCGCCCTTGAAGTCCTCAACGTTGAGCTCGCTGCTGAAGTGCGTGTTGGGAGTGAACGTCACAACGGTCTTGATGTGGAAGAAGCCCGAGCCGGAGAACAGCTCACTCGTGCACGGATTGATTACAGCCTCACTGAACGGCACGTGCTGATCGACGGTAGCCTGGGCAGCCGCCTTACTGGCCGGCAGCGTAAACGCCGCCACCGCCGCGACCGGCGCCACGAAGACCCGCCATGCCCCCGACCGCAAGGGCACCCGGGAAAGGAACCTTAGCATGGTATTCTCTCCTTCTGTTTGATCGTGTCCTTGGATCCTTTCGCTTCCAGCGACCTCCCTCTTTCGGTTGCCTCCTCTCGCCACGGTGATGCTTGGCGTCGGGCAAAGCACGTGCCCGGGCAGGCGCTGCCTGCCCGAGCTCGCGGCGTGCGGACGATGCGAGGTCCGACGGGGAGAAGTCTGGTGCGGCGGCAAGAGCCATGGCGCGCAGACCATGGCGGGGCCGCCAGAGAGTTACGCGGGGGGAGACGCGGAAACGTGCTCCCTGAACTGCGCGGACGTTGATACGATACTCCTTCATCTTCAGGTGCAGAGTCTTGTAGTCGGTGCGGAGGAGCCGCGCCGCCTGGGTCACGGCGCCGGTGATCGTGACGATCGCCCCCGGCACCGGCTGCCCGTCTGGCCCGAGCACACGACCGCGCACGATCTCGGTGCCCTCCTGCGCGTGGACTGCGCCCGGCAGGAGAACGCACACGCCAGCCGCGCGCAGGAGAGTCGCTAGGAGGAGCCGCATTGAGACAGGGCGTCAGCTCTCGTAAAGCGAACTGCTGGGTGCCACGTGTCGGCGAAGCCCGACGCGTGGCACCTGGAGCTGCACCACTCGACCCGAGCCTTCCGGTTGCAAGCTAGTCGTCACGGCGCTGGAGTCACCAGGGCCTCTTACTTGCAGGTGGCCGTGGCCTCGGAATTGTCCACGGTCACAACGCCGTTGGCGTTGATGGTGAATTGGGCCCTGATGCGAATGTAGAAGTCATCGCCCATGACGAAAGTGCCGTCCTCCCCCTGACGGACGAGGTGCTCCGTGAATTCTTCGTTCTCGGTTAAGGGCGCGACATCCGAGTCGAAGATTAGGTGCTCGGTTAGGTCTTCCGTAGCGACGTACCTCACACCCGTCACGGTGGCGCCCTTGAAGTCCTCAACGTTGAGCTCGGTGCTGAAGTGCGAGTTGGGACTCAACGTCACAAAGGTCTTAAGGTGGAGGAAGCCCGAACCGAAGAACAACTCACCCGTGCACGGATTGAGTGGATTGAGTACAGCCTGATTGATCGGCACGTGCTGATCGACGGTGGTCTGGGCAGCCGCCTTGCTGGCCAGCAGAGTAAACGCCACCGCCACGACCACGAAGGCCCGACATGCCCCCGACCGCAAGGGCACCCAGGAAAGGAACCTTAGCATGGTGTTCTTGCCTCCCGTTTGATCGTCGTCTTAGGGTACTTCCGCTTGCAGCTCCCTCCCTGTCTCGGTCGCCTCCTCCCGCCACGGTGATGCTTGGCGTCGGGCAATGCACGTGCCCGCGCACGCGCTGCCTGCCCGAGCACGGGGCGTGCGGACGATGCGAGGTCCGGCGGGGAGAAGTCTGGTGCGGCGGCAAGAGCCATGGCGCGCAGACCATGGCGGGGCCGCCAGAGAGTTACGCGGGGGGAGACGCGGAAACGTGCTCCCTGAACTGCGCGGCGTTGATACGATACTCCTTCATCTTCAGGTGCAGAGTCTTGTAGTCGGTGCGGAGGAGCCGCGCCGCCTGGGTTACGGCGCCGGTGATCGTGACGATCACCCCGCAACCGGCTACCCGTCTGGCCCGAGCACGTGACCGCGCACGATCCTCGGTACCCACCTGTGCGTGGACTGCGCTCGGCAGGACAAGGCACACGCCAGCCGCGCGCAGGAGAGTCGCTAGGAGGAGCCGCATTGAGAGAAGGCCGTCAGCTCTCGAGAAGCGAAGTGCCGGGTGCCACTTGTCGGGCAAGCCTGACATGTGGCACTTGAAGCTGCACCCCTCGACCCCTTTCCGGCTGCAAGCTAAGTCGTCACGGCGCTGGAGCCGCCAGGGCCTCCTAATTGCAGGTGGCCGTGGATTCGAAATTATCCACGGTCACAACGCCGTTGGCGTTGATGGTGAATTGGGTCCTGTCGCGAAGGTAGAAGTCATCGCCCAGGACGAAAGTGCCGTCCTCCCCTTGACGGATCAGGTGAAGCATATCCTCAAAGTTTTCGTGCTCAGGCGCGAAGTCCCGGTCGAAGACGAAGTTTTGGGAAATCTCTTCCGGGACCACGTACCGGACGCCAAGCGGCGTGGTGGCCTGGAATCCTTCAAGGTTGAGCTCGACAGAGCCGTGGAAATTTGGAGTGCTCGTGAACGAGGTCCTGAAGTGCGCGAAGCCCGAGCCGGTGAGCAGCTCACCGGTGCAGGGATTGAGGAACGTAGCAGTGACGGGCACGTGCTGTTCGTTGACCTGGGCGGCCGCCTTGCTGGCCGGCAGCGTAAACGCCGCCACCGCCGCGAGCAGGACCACGAAGGCCCGACATGCACCCCACCGCAAGGGCATCCGGGAAAGGAATCTTAGCATGGCGTTCTGTCCTCCCGTTTGATCGTCGCCTTAGGGTACCTTCCGCTTGCAGCGCCCTTCCTCTGTCGGTCGCCTCCTCTCGGCACAGTGATGCCGGGCGTCGGGCAAAGCACGTGCCCGCGCAGGCGCTGCCTGCCCAAGCACGGGGCGTGCGGACGATGCGAGGTCCGGCGCGGAGAAGTCTGGTGCGGCGCCCAGAGCCATGGCGCGCAGACCATGGCGGGACCGCCAGAGAATTACGCGGGGGAAGACGCGGAAAGGTGGTCCCGGAACTGGGCGGCGTTGATGCCGTACTGCTTCATCTTCACGTGTAGGGTCTTGTAGTCGGTGCGTAGGAGCCGAGCGGCCTCACTCTTGTTCCCTCCGGTGGCTTGCAGGGCCAAGCGGATCGCCTGCCCCTCGGCATCCGCCGCGGCCGCCTCGGCGAGTTGCTTCAACGAGGCGCCGGCCGGCGACTCCTCTGACTGACGCGCTGTCGGGCTTGCAGGAAGATCGAGGGGGAGGACAGAGAGGTGCTCCGGCTCGATCACATCCACAGCCAGGAGACTGGCCCGCCGAATCACATTCCGCAGCTCCCGCACGTTCCCCGGCCAGGGGTAGCGCAGCAGCACCTGCGCCGCCGCTTCGGAGATCTTGCGGCAGGGCCGGTCGAGCTCGGCGCTCGCTTCCGCCAGGAACGCGTTCGCCAAATGGAGGATGTTGTCGCGCTCCCGGAGCGGTGGCAGCGTGATCGCGAACTCGTTCAGGCGATAGTAGACGTCCTGGCGGAACCGGCCGGCCCGCACCTCGCGCTCGAGCGGCACATTCGAGGCGGCGATGAACCGCACCTCCACAGGGACCGCCTGCTTGCTTCCGAGCGGCTGCACCTGTCGCACCTGCAACGCACGCAACAGCTTCGCCTGTGTAGGGAGAGGAAGATTGACGACTTCATCGAGGAACAGCGTTCCGCCCCCGGCCAGCTGGAACTGCCCCTCTTTTCGCTGATGCGCGCCGGTGAACGCACCTTTCTCGTAGCCGAACAGCTCCGACTCGATCAGCGTGTCCGGGATCGCGCCGCAGTCGACGGCGACGAACGGCTCCTCGCGGCGGGCGCTCAGGTGATGGATCGCCCGGGCCACGAGCTCCTTGCCGGTGCCGGTCTCGCCCTCGACGAGGACCGTCAGCGGAGAGTCGGCGACCTGCTTGATCTGCTGGACCACCTTCTCCATTTGCGCACTGCACCCGATCAACCAGCTCAGCGGACTCTCGCTGACCGCTTTTCTCCCCCTTAGTCGATGAGCGCGTTCCTCGACGACGGCGTCCAGTGTGTTGAGATGGTGCTCCAGCGTCAGCTGCTGTTCCTGGACCCGGCGCGTGGCCTCGCGCGCCTCCATCGCCCGGCGCAACGCGGTGATCAGATAATCCCGGTCGATCGGCTTCTGGATGAAGTCGCAGGCCCCGCCGCGCAGCGCGCCCACGATCAGGTCATTCTCACCGTACGCGGTGATCATCAGCGTAGGCGTATCCGGCCTGCGCGTCCGGATCTCGGCCAACAGCGCGAAGCCGTCCATCCCTGGCATCTTGATGTCGGTGACGATCGCGTCGTAGTCCCGCACCGCAATCCGGTCGAGTGCCGCACCCGCCGAGTCGGCCGTCTCGACAGTCACCCCTTCCATCCGCAGCCGCAGGGCCTCGGGCAGCGCCTCGAGCAGGGCCGGGTCGTCGTCCACGATGAGAATGCCGCCCTGGGTCATGGTCCGCCCTTCCCGGGCAGCGCGCCGAGCTCGCGCTCGAGCCCGTCCACGATCCGCTCCAGCTCGTCGGCGCAGCACTCCAGGGCCACCTGCCGGTCCTTCACCCGGCGATTCAGCACGTGCGCTCGAATCGCGCGATACAACGCCGCCACGAAGTAATCGCGGTCGATCGGCTTCTGGATGAAGTCGCAGGCGCCCCCACGGAGCGCGTGCACCACTAGTTCGTTCTCGCCGTGCCCGGTGATGATCAGCGTGGGCGTGTCGGGCCGACGCGTCCGGATCTCGGCCAACAGGGCCAGGCCGTCCATCCCCGGCATCTTGATATCGGTGACGATCGCGTCGTAGTCCCGCGCGGCGATCCGGTCGAGCGCCGCGGTCGCCGAGTCGGCCGTCTCGACGGTCACTCCACCCATGCGCAGCCGCAGGGCCTGGGGCAGCGCCTGCAGCAGGGCTGGGTCGTCGTCGACGATGAGGACGCTCAACGGCGTCATTCTGGGGAAGTCTCCTTCGCATCGGCGGGAGCAAAAGGCAGCTGGATCAGGAACGTGGCGCCTTCGCCGGGCGGGCTCACGACCGAGATGGCGCCGCCGTGCTCCTTGATGATCCCATACGTGATGGAGAGGCCCAGGCCCGTGCCCTTCCCGACCTCCTTGGTGGTGAAGAACGGATCGAAGATGCGCCGCTCGAGCCCGGGCGGTATCCCGGCCCCGGTATCCGTGAATGCCACCTCGACAGTCGCGGAGCCGACCGAACCCGAAATGCGAATCGCCTTGCGTGGCGAGTTGGCCACCGCATCGCGCGCGTTGGTTAAGAGGTTGATGAACACCTGCTCTAACTGAATAGGATTCCCTACCACCATGGGCTCCTCCGCACCCAGGTCGACGGTGACCTCGATCTCGCGCAACCGGAGCTGCTCCCCCATGAGGGAAAGCGCCCGCTCGATCACGTGCCGCACGGAGATCGGCTCGCGGCTGACAGGGGCGGCCCGTCCGAAGGTGCGCAGGTGCGAGATGATCTCTGTGGCCTTGCCGACCTGCTGCATGGCGTGGCGCAGCTCGCGCACGATCTGCCCCTTCTCCGCCACCGCGAGCTCGATCAAGTCGACGGCATTGCCCACGAACAAGCCGATATTGTTGAGCGGATTGTTGAGCTCGTGAGCGACGCCGGTGGTGAGCTCACCGAGCGTGGCGAGCTTTCCCGCCTGGACCAGCTGCTCCTGCTTGTCGCGCAGCTCCTGCTCGCGCCGCTCGACCGCGGCCGTGGTCTCCCGCAGGTCTCCCATGATGTGGATCATGGCCTTGCGGCTGGCCTCGAGCCGCAGCTTGTCCTGGTGCGAGTCCTGTAGGATGTGCAGCAAGGCCCGCCGCGCATTGTCCAGCCGCTCCGTCTGGTGGGCCAGTCGACGACGGTCCCGCTCGTAGTCGGCGAGGATGTGCAGCATGGCCTTGCGCTGGTGGGCGAGGCGCTGGTTGGACTCGTTCAGGTCGCCCATGATGTGAAGCATCGCGCGACGCTGCTCGTCGCCCTTCTGCAGGCGGCGCTCCAGCGTCTCCACGTGCACGCGGAGCCGGCGCTCGGCCGTCGTGGGCGCCCCGGCATCCGTGACCACCAGCTGACGATCTTCCGTCACCGTCGCTGTCATCGCGCCCAGACCCTCCCCCGGCGTCAACCTTTCGACTTGATGCGCAGGCTCTCCAGCTCCTTCTCGAGGGCGATCATCTTCAGCTCGCGGCCGACCACGACCTCCTCAAACTTCTCGAGATCCAGGATCTTCTCCTGGAGCTCGCCCTTGGACTTCTCCAGGTCGCGCACCACCTGCTCGTAGGCGCGCATGTCTCGCAGGATCCCGATGGCGCCGATGACCTTGCCGTCAGCGTCCCGCAGCGCCGAAGCGTTGAGAGTCGTTGGGATCACCTCCCCGCTCGCGCTACGGGGGTTGAGCCGGGCGTTGCGGGTGACGCCGCGCTCGACGACCTCGCGGAGGGCGGCGGTGAACTCCCGCGTCTCCTGCGGGCTGATGAAGCGGGAGAGCGACTGCTCGAGCAGCTCGTCCGGGCGAAAGCCCAACAGCGCCGACACGGCATCGTTGGACTGGAGGATCTTGCCCTCGAGGTCGGAGACGAAGACGGGGTCCGGGGCGTTCTTGATGAGGCTCTCGGCGTACGCACGCGCCTTGTCGAGCTCGCGCATGTCGCGCAGGATGCCGATCGCGCCGATCACCTTGCCGTCGGGGTCACGTAGGGCGGAGGCGTTCAGACTCGTGGGGATGACCTCGCCGCTCGCGCTGCGGGGGTTCAAGACCACGTTCCGCATAACACCGCGTTCGACAACTTCGCGCAGTGCAGCCGTGAACTCCCGCGTTTCTTCGGGGCTGATGAAGCGCGACAGCGACTGCTCGAGCACTTCGTCCTGGCGGAACCCCAGCAACTGCGAAACCGCATCGTTGGCCTGCAGGATCTTGCCTTCGAGGTCTGAGACGAAGACGGGATCGGGAGCGTTGGCGATGATGATGTCAGCGTCGAGGGAGCCGTGCCACTTGGCGCCTCGATCGGCGCTCTTGACCGTCCCCGGTGGGGTACCCACAGCTGCTGATCTGGCCATATCCCACTCCCTCTCGGTCGCCGGCGCCGGAGTGTGAGGGAAGCGACAATAGACCTGGTGCCTGAGCGTGTCAAGGACGCGCGCGGCCCTGATATCCTCACATCTTCCGAGACGCCGCGACCAGCTCCGTAGCCCGGAGCACGCGCAGGACGTTGAGCCCCGCCACCTTCTTCACGTCCGCATCGCTCCAACCGCGCCGCAGCAGCTCGGCGATCAAGTCCGGAAACTTGGACACGTCCTCGAGTCCGATCGGCACCTCGGTGATGCCGTCGAAGTCCGAGCCGAGGCCCACGTGGTCGACGCCGGCGACGGCGCGGATGTGATCGATGTGGTCCGCCACCTGGGCCAGCGTCGCTTGCGGGGCGCGTGCCGCCCACACTTTGGTCGATTCCGCGACGCTCGTCGCCTCCACCCCGGCGGCGCGCAACGCCCGAGCGCGAGCCTCCATGCTGTCCTCGTACAGCCGCACCGCCTCGGACACGAAGCCGGGGTTGAAGTTTACCATGACGATCCCGCCGTTCTTCGGCACGAGCTTGAGAATCGAATCTGGGACGTCGCGCGCGTGGCCCGTGAGCGCGCGGGCCGAGGAGTGCGAGAACATGACGGGTGCGCGCGTGGCGTGGAGCGCGTCCGACATCGTGGCGTCGTTGACGTGCGAGAGATCCACCACGATCCCCAGGCGGTTCATCTCGTGCACCACGTCCCGGCCGAACGACGAAAGACCGCGCCGCGCCGTGTCGGTGGAGGCCGTCGCCCAGGGCAGGCTGCGCCAATGCGTGAGCGTGATGTAGCGCACGCCCAGCGCCGCGAACATCCGCAACGCGCCGAGGGAATTCTCGATGGCGTGTCCACCCTCGATGCCGATCAGGCACGAGAGCTTCCCCGCCTTGAAGTTCCGCTCGACGTCAGCGGCTCGATAGGCCATCGCGAGGTCACGCGGATATTTCGTGCACAGCCGCTTGATCAGGTCAATTTGCTCGAGCGCGTACACCGCCGGGTGCGGCCCCGAATCGAGCGTCGTGACGGGGACATACGCCGCCCAGAATTGGCCTCCCACCCCGCCCGCTCGGAGTTTCGGGATGTCGGTCATGAGCTTCGGCTGCAAGACGGCGAAGTCCACGGAGTCGAGCCCGCCGCGGGCGCGAATGGCGTCGGGGATGTCGTTGTGGCCGTCGATCAGGGGGACGGTCTTGAGAATGCGGAGGGCCTGGGCGCGGAAATCCTGGGCGGGTAGAGGGGTAGACGGGTAGACGGATAGCAGTAGCAAAGCAACAGGCAGGGGCCGTAACATCGGTCTTCCAAGTTCACTGGGAGCCGGAAAGCTGGCGTCACCCCGGCGGCTTATCAAGATTACGATACAGCCATGCCCGACTCCAAGACCAAGATCGCGCTCGACGTGAACGGCGAGTCCGTCGAGGTGGCCTTCGCGCCGCACAAGACCCTGCTCGAGGTGCTGCGGGAGGACCTGAGCCTCACAGGCACCAAGCACGGCTGCGAGCTGGGTGAGTGCGGCACGTGCACCGTGCTCGTCGACGGCACGCCCGTGCTCTCCTGCCTGGTCCTCGGCCTCGCCTGCGCGGGACGGGGCGTGCGGACGGTCGAGGGGATGGCCGCGGGTGGCAAGCTGCACCCGCTGCAGGACGCCTTCGCCGAGCTGGGCGCGGCGCAGTGCGGCTATTGCACTCCGGCGTTTCTCCTCGCCGCGGAGGCGCTGCTCGCGCGCAACCCGCGACCGGCGCGCGATGAGATCAAACAGGCGCTGGCCGGCAACCTGTGCCGCTGCACCGGCTACATCAAGATCTACGAGGCGGTCGAATTGGCGGCGGCTCGCATGCGCGGCGAGCGCGCCGAGCCGGTGCCGGAGACGCTGTATGGGCGACGCTGAGCTGCGCGTCGTCGGCAAGGCACTCCGCAAGGTCGACGCCACGGCCAAAGTGACGGGCGCCACGAAGTTCGCGGACGACCTGTTCCTGCCCCGCATGCTGTACGCGAAGCTGCTGCGCAGCCCACATCCCCACGCCCGCATCGTGTCGATCGACACGACGCGAGCCGCCGCGCTCCCGGGCGTGAAGGCCGTGCTTACGGGTAAGGACCTCCCGATCCCGTTTGGGATCCTCCCGGTCAGTCAGGATGAGCACGCGCTCGCCCTCGAGAAGGTGCGGTTCGTGGGCGATCCCGTGGCGGCCGTCGCCGCGACCAGCGAGGAGGCGGCCGCCGCCGCGCTCGGCCGCATCGCCGTGCAGTACCAGCCGCTGCGCCCGGTCACCGACGCCCGAGACGCGCTCGCCCACCCCGAGCCCCGCATCCACGACTACGGCGACCGGGGCAACCTGCACAAGCTGATTCACCTCGAGTTCGGCGACGTGGAGCAGGGATTCCGAGACGCCGACCTGGTGCGCGAGGACACGTTTTTCTTCGAGGGCAGCACGCACCTCCCGATGGAGCAGCACGCCGCCGTGGCCGATTGGTCGGCCGACGGGAAGGTGACGCTGTGGAGCTCCACGCAGACGCCCCACTATGTCCACCGCGCGCTCGCCCAGGTGCTCGAGCTCTCGCCGGCGCGGATCCGCGTCATCGCCTGCCCCAACGGAGGCGGGTTCGGCGGCAAGAGCGACCCCTTCAGTCACGAGATCGTCGCGGCCAAGCTGGCCATGGTCACGGGTCGGCCCGTGAAGATCACGCTCACGCGCGAGGAAGTGTTCTACTGCCACCGCGGGCGTCACCCCACGCTGATGTGGGTCAAGACCGGCGTGAAAAAGGACGGCGCCATCACGGGCATGCACTTCAGATCGCTGCTCGACGGCGGCGGGTACGGCTCCTACGGCGTCGCGAGCACGTACTACACGGGGGCGCTGCAGACGGTCACGTATCACGTTCCACGTTACAAGTTCCAGGGCGCACGGGCGTTTACGAACAAACCTCCGTGTGGGCCGAAACGGGGACACGGAACACCCCAGCCCCGGTTCGCGCTCGAAGTCCACATCGACAAGATCGCGGAGCAGCTGGGGCTCGATCCCGCCGAGCTTCGGCTCAGGCATCTGGTCCCGCCCAACTCGCTCACCGCCAATTGGCTGCCCGTCGGCACGATGGGCCTCGGCCGCTGCATCGAGAAAGTCGTCGCGGGGTCGGGCTGGAAGGACAAGTTCCGGAAGCTGCCCGCCGGCAAAGGGATCGGCCTCGCGTGCTCCTCCTACATCACGGGCGCGGGGCTGCCGATCTATTGGAATGCCATGCCGCATTCCGGCGTGCAACTCAAATGCGACCGCGGCGGAGGAGTGACGGTGTTCTGCGGCTCGACCGAGATCGGGCAGGGCTCGGACTCGATCCTCGCGGTCATCGTCGCCGAAGTGCTGGGGATCGATCCGCGGGACGTGGCCGTCGTCACCGGCGATACCGAGCTCACGCCCGTGGACCTGGGGAGCTATTCGAGTCGCGTCACGCTCATGACCGGGAATGCGGCGATCCAGGCAGCCGAACGGGCGCGCGCCCAGATTGCCCGACATGCGGCAGCGAAGCTCGAGGTCGCCGTCGATCGCGTCCGATTCGGGGACGGCCGCGTGTTCGATGGGGAGCGTCCCGAGCTGGGACTCTCGTTTGCGGACGCCGTACGGCTCGCCGAGGCCGCCGAGGGAACGGTGGGGACGGTGGGCTCGTATACGCCGCCCCCCTCCCCCGGTAAGTACCGCGGCTCCGGGGTCGGCCCGTCGCCCGCGTACTCCTACAGCGCCTGCGTGGCGGAGGTGGATGTGGACGCGGCCACGGGCGTCGTCCGCGTCCCCCGGATCTGGATCGCGCACGACGTGGGGCGCGCGATCAATGCCGCGACCGTGATGGGGCAGATCGAAGGCTCCGTGTACATGGGGCTGGGCGAGGCGCTGATGGAGGAAATGACGTACCGGGGCAACCGCAACGTCGTACACAAGATTCCCAGCCTGCTCGAGTACAAGAGCCCCACCACGCTCGAGATGTGCGACGTGGTGACCTACGTGATCGAGGACCCGGATCCCAACGGCCCGTTCGGGGCCAAGGAGTGCGGGCAGGGCCCGCTCTTGCCCGTACCGCCCGCCGTGGCCAATGCCGTGTACGACGCCGTCGGCGTGCGCATCGACGAAGTGCCGATCACACCCGAGAAAGTGTTCAAGGCCCTGCGCGCACAAGCAAAGGGAGAGGAGGGACGGGTCGGGCCCAAGAGCTTTCCAGAGATTCCCTGGCCCGAGCCCACACGGGTGCCGCCGCCGTGGGAAGGGGGGGACGGCAGGGCGGTCCCACTAACCCCGGGCGCAAGCCCGGGGAAAACCCAATCCCGCAAGCCCCGGGCTCGCGCCCGGGGTCAGTAAGCACTGATGCTCAGGCTTCCGGCCTTCACCTACCTGCAGCCGCGGACGCTCACAGAGGCGCTGGCAATGAAAGCCGACGCGGGCCCCGACGGGATGTACGTTGCCGGTGGGACGGATCTGTACCCGAACATGAAGCGTCGCCATCAGGAGCCGCGCACCGTGATCTCGTTGATGGGGATTCCGGAGCTCGCCGGATGCGAGATGCGGGAGGCGGGATGCGTCGTCGGGCCATGCGTGACGTTGAGCTACCTGATAGCGCACCCGACCATGCGTCAGCATTACGACACTGTCGCGCATGCGGCTGCGCTTGTGAGCACTCCCCTGCTCCGCAACATGGGAACGCTCGGGGGAAATCTCTGCCTCGACACGCGCTGCAACTACTACAATCAGACGTACGAGTGGCGCCAGGCGATCGACTTCTGTATGAAGAAGGACGGGCACATCTGCTGGGTGGCACCGTCGTCCCCGCGGTGCTGGGCCGTCAGCTCGTCTGACGTGGCCCCCGTGATGGTGGCGCTGGCCGCGGACTACGTGCTCGTCGGTCCAGGCGGCGAGCGCGTCGTGCCGGCCGCACGCTGTTATCACAACGACGGGATCGATTACCTGACCAAGCAGCCCGATGAGATCCTTCGCGCCGTGCGCCTGCCGCAGCCGGACGGGTGGGACGTGGTGTATCACAAGCTGCGCCGCCGCGATGCGTTCGACTTTCCCGTGCTCGGCGTGGCGGCATGGGTGAGATGGGAGACGGGAAACGTGGCGGAAGCACGCATCGTGCTCGGCGGCGTGGCGAGCTGGCCGCAGGAGGTGCCGGAGGCCGGTGGGGCGCTCGTCGGGACGGAGCTCTCGGACGACGCGATCGCGGCCGCGGCCGCGGCCGCGTATCGGCCTGCCAAGCCCCTGGACAACACCGATTTCGATCTGTCGTGGCGCAAGCAGATGACGCGCGTGTACGTGACGCGGGCGCTGGTCGAGCTGCGCCAGCGCCGCTCGCGCGCGCTGACCTCTACGTCGGAGTCCCGATGGAAGAGCTGAGTCCCCTCGAGCCGTCCCTCGCCCCGACTCACAACCTCGTGGCGGAGCGCCTGTTCCGCGCGCGCATCGTGATTCTCACGGGCGAGATCACGCAGCGCGTAGCGGCCAACGTGACCGCGCAGCTGCTCGCCATGGCCGGCGAATCGAGCGACGACATCACGGTGTTCATCAACTCCCAGGGCGGGCACGTGGAAGCGGGCGATACGATCCATGACCTGGTGCGGTTCCTGAGTCCCCGCGTGCGGATGGTGGGCACCGGGTGGGTCGCGAGCATCGCGGCCCTGATTTACGTGGCCGTGCCGCGCGAAGACCGCTACTGCCTCCCCAACACGCGCTTTCTGCTCCACCAGCCGGCGGGCGGGGCGGGTGGCTCGGCGAGCGACATCGAGATCGAGGCGCGCGAGATCCTCAAGATGCGCGATCGGCTGAACCGCGTCTTCGCACAGCAGACTGGGCAGCCGCTCGAGCGCATCGAGGAAGACACGCGCCGCAACTTCTGGCTCTCGGCCGAGGAGGCGCGTCGCTATGGGCTGGTCGGGCAGATCATCGAGCACCAGGCAGAGCTCGGCACGTCACGGTGACCTATGAGACCACATTGGATGATGATCGTGGCGCTACTGGCCGGCTGTGGCCGGTCCGACCGGGAGCCGGCGAGCTTCCGCGTGCGGTTCGAGACCAGCGCCGGCCCCTTCGTCGTCGAGGTGACGCGCGCCTGGGCGCCGCACGGCGCGGATCGACTCTACGACCTGGTGCGGGAAGGGTTCTACGACGGAGGGCGCTTCTTCCGCGTGGTCCCGGGGTTCGTCGTCCAATTCGGGCTGAGCGGCGATCCGGCGGTGTCGGCCCGCTGGCGCCCGGCCACTATCCCGGACGATCCGGTGACCCAGCACAACACCCGCGGCATGCTCACCTTCGCCACCGCGGGGCCGAACACGCGCACCACGCAGCTGTTCATCAACTACCGCGACAACATTCGCCTCGACGGGATGGGCTTCGCACCCCTGGGTCGCGTGGTCGAAGGCATGGACGTGGTGGATCACATCTACGCGGGCTACGGCGAGCGGCCCGATCAGGCGCAAATCGAAGCGCGGGGAAACGCGTACCTCTCGGCCGCGTTCCCCCGCCTCGACTCGATTACGCGCGCGACGATCGTCGCGCCCTAGGCCGACGTCTTCGCGTCCCCGAGGGCCTCGACCTCGCCCCGCATCCGGTCGAGCAGCTCCACCAGCGTGCGTCGGCTGGCATCATCGCGCGCTTTCCAGCCGGCGCGGTACACCGCGCGCACCAGCCGTGCCGCGGCGCGGTTCACTTCGATCATGCCGCCGCCCAGCGTGCGATCCACGGCGTCGCGGACCCGCTCGAAGATGTCGTCCACGACGTCGCGATGCTCTTCGAGAAAGCGCGTTCCCGCAACAGTGATCTCGTACACCTTCTTCCCCTCGACCTCCTTGGAGCTCACCAACCCCTCGTCCTCGAGCCACTGCAGCGTGGGGTAGACGGTTCCGGGCGAGGGCGAGTAGCAGCCGTGCAGCTGCTCTTGCAGCTCTTTCATCACCTCGTAGCCGTGGCGCGGCTTGTCCTTGAGGAGCTTGAGGATCACGTACTTCATGTCGCCCGACTCGAACCACTGGCGGCGCCGCCCGCGCGGCCCGCCCCAGAAGAACGCCCGTGGGCCGAAGCCGAAGGCGAACCCGTCCCATCCGAACTGTCGCGTCATTGTCTCCTCGGCGCTATGCGATGTAACGTGAAGATATACCGTGACGATATATCGTGTCAATCGGTCGTAACACCGCTCACAGCAATCCCGTCTCCCTTCGCACAACTTCCAAGGCCGCATGAACTTGTGCAGGGGGAGCGGGGTGGTACATTTGGAGCCCGCGCTAACCCTGTTTCACTTTAGCCCGCGCGCCCGGAAGGAGCTTCGATGTCCGTGCAGGTGACCCCCCACCCCGCTTGGGTGGCCGACTTGGATGCTGCGCTGGATCCCAGCCGCGAGGCGATCCTCGACACACGGGTGATCGTACACGCCTCGGAGAACGAGCTGGTGGACGGCAGGATCCAGAACTTCCTGGTCGCCTTCTATCCGATCATCCGGGACTTTCCCCAGTGGCTGCAGCTGCTGCTGGACCGCTCGCCGGAGGATGGCAAGGCGTTCTTCCGGGACAACATCCGTGTCGAGAAGCGACACGACGCCATGTGGCGCGCGATGGGAGACGGCTTTAACGTGCCGAAGGAGCGGTTCCAGGTGCCCGAGCCGATGATCCCCGAGGTGAAGGAATTTCACGCCTATCTGACCGAGATGTGCCGCAACGCGACGTTCGGCGCGGCCGTGTCCGCGACCAACTACGCCGTGGAGGGCGTGGCGCAGAAAATCTCCGAGAAGGCGCTGCGGGGGCTCGCCAAGAACGAGAAGATCGGGCCGCGCGGGCGCTGGTGGCTGGAGGAGCACGCCAAGTACGACGATGAGCATCCCATCCACGCGCTGGAGATCATCAAGGGCTGCGTGAAGCGCGGCGAGGCGCCGCGGGGTGTGACCGAGTCGGCGCTCAAGAGCCTGGACCTGATGAAGGACGCCATGGTGGCCTCGTACGATTCATGAGCAAAGGCCGGCGCGCTACGCCCGCGCGCGGGCTCCGGTCTCCCGAGCCGTCATCCAAGACGGCGCCCAAGCGCCCCCTTGATTCGCAGCGCATCGCGGTCGAAATCGTGGCCGCGATCGCGGATGCGGTGATCGTCACCGGCCTGGATCGGCGGGCGCTCACGGCCAACCGCGCCGCGGCCGAGCTGTTCGGCCGGCCGCTCGAGGACCTGCCGGGAACCCCCATCGACGACCTGGTGGCCCCGGGCGAGCGCGCCAGCGTCGCCGAGCACGAGCAACTGGCCTTCCAGGGCGAGGAACAGCACTACGAGACGAAGGTCGTGAGTGCGAGCGGCGAGGAACGGGTGGTCGCCGTCTCCACGACGCCGCTTCTGGTCGACGGCGAGCTGATCGGAGCCGTGGCGACGCTGCGCGACATCACCGAGCCGCGGCGGGCGCAGGAGACTCTGGCGCGGTCTGAAGCGCGCTACCGCAACCTGTTCGAGTCGGCGTCCGACGCGATCGTCACGCTGGACGCGAACGGGCGGTTCACCACCTTCAATCACGCCGCCGAGATCATCTCGGGCTACCGCCGCGAAGAGCTGGTGGGACAATGGTTCGCGCCCATGCTCCCCGACGACGAGCTGCCCAAGGCCCTGGCCCACTTTCAGAAGGCGCTCACCGGCGAGACGGGCCTGTTCGAAACCAGCTTCTATGCCAAGGACGCCAACGTCCGGACTATTCAGGTGACGTACTCGACGCCGCAGCTCGACGAAGAGGTGCTGTGCGTCATCCGCGACGTCACCGACCAGAAGATGCTGCAGGAGCAGCTGATCCAGTCCGAGAAGATGTCGGCCATCGGGCAGCTGGTGTCTGGCGTAGCGCACGAGCTCAACAACCCGCTGGCGGGGATCTCGGCCTTCGCCCAGCTGCTGCTGAGTGAAAAGCGCTTCCCGCCCGATCAGCGCACCGCGGCGGAGATGATCTACGCCGAAGCCCGGCGCGCCTCGCGCATCGTGCAGAACCTCCTGACCTTCGCGCGCCAGCACAAGCCGGAGCGCTCACCCACGTCGGTGAACCAGGTGCTGGACGACACGCTCGAGCTGCGGGGATACGAGCTGCGGGTGCGGGGGATCGACGTGCAGCGCGACTATGACGATCAGGCGCCCGAAACGATGGCGGACGCCCACCAGCTGCAGCAGGTGTTCCTGAACCTGATCACCAACGCCGAGCAGGCGATGGAGCGGGCGGAGCGGGACCAGCAGCGCCTCACGGTGCGCACGCGCCGGGCCGGCGCACTCATCCGCACCGAGGTCGAAGACACGGGCCCTGGCATCCCCCCCAATCTGCTGGAGCGGATCTTCAACCCGTTCTTCACCACCAAACCCACCGGCTCCGGCACCGGGCTGGGCCTGTCGATCTCACTCGGTATCGTGCGGGAGCACGAGGGGCGCATCTGGGCGGAGAACGCCCCCCAGGGTGGGGCGCGGTTCGTGATCGAGCTGCCGGTGGTGGCGCCACGGGCCACGGGAGATTTCCCGAGCACGCCGGTGGTGCAGCCCGTGACCGACCGGCTGCATGTGCTCGTGGTGGACGACGAGGCCTCAGTCCGGGTCGCGCTGCAGCGCTACCTGTCCAGTCGGGGCCACGAGGTGGAGACGACCGCCAGCGGCCGCGAAGCCCTCGCCCGCATGCGCGAGGACGCCTTCGACGCGGTCATCATCGACATGCGGATGCCCGATCTTTCGGGCGAGCAGCTGTTCGGGGAGCTCAAGGCACGCGATCCGTCCTACGCGGACCGCGTGATTTTCACCACCGGGCAGCTGGTGGACGATACGGTGCGCAGCTTCCTCTCGTCCACCGGCCGCCCCTGTGTCCCCAAGCCGTTCGAGTTCAGCGCCTTCGACCAGGTGCTGCCGGCGCGTCGCGTCTCCTGATCAGACGCGCTGCAGCCGCGCGCGTCGCAGCAGCAGCAACCGCCGCAGGCCGCTCTGCTCCTCGCGCATCTTGCGTTCCATCTCGTGGCGCATGCGATGCTCCCGGGCCTCGGGCACCTTCCAGGTGAGCGACATCCGCTTCTGCTTGCGCAGGATGTCGATGGATACGGACTCCCCCGCCTCGTAGGACCGCAGGATGCGCATCGCGTGGGACTGGCTGGTGGGCTTGCGCCCGCCGATCGCCAGGATCACGTCCCCGCCTTTGAGCGGGAGGGTCGAGTCGGCGGGCGCCTTCACCACCAGGATCCCGTCCTTCGTGCCGAAGTACTCCCCCAGGTCCGGGTTGAGGCTCACCAGCTCCAGGTCGCCCCAAGGCTCTCCGAACGACCACTCGAAGTCCATTCCCGGCATGTGCGGCATCGCGACCATGGGGCCCGGCATCTCCATCCGCATGGCGCCGTCCAGATCCTCGGCGACGAGGGTCGCCTGTTTGGTGTCGGACCCGCGGCGGTACTCGATCCGCACGGTGTCGCCGGGCTCGAGCTTGTGGGCGAGGGTGACGAGCTTGCGCCCCGGGCCGGACTCATCCTCGTCTTCCGCCTTGATGCCTCCGAGCGACGTGCCGGCGAACTTGGTGATGATGTCACCCACCTTGAGGCCCGCCTTCTCGGCCGGACTGCCCGGCGTCACTCCCTCGATCTTGGCCCCCACCTTGTCGCTCTCCGCGCTCGCATCGGTCCGCACCACCACCCCGATCCGACCGCGGTTGTCGCTGAACGAGAACGAAAACGCGCGCGCCGCTCGCGGCGCGCGCGGAGCACGGGGCGTCGCCGGCGGCTCCTGGCCCGCGAGCCCGGCTGCCCATAACCCTGCGACGGCGGCGAGGACGAACCACTGACGCTGCATACACCACACCTCCGGGGCTCTACAGCCCCACGTAAGCGGCCCGCGTGACGTGAACGCCCACGAGCTGCTGCATGAGATCAACGCGCTGCCGCCAGAGCTTCACCAGATCACCCGGACCCAGCGCGGAGTCCGGCGGTCCCACGCGGGCCAGCTCGCCGTCGATGGCGGCGATGCGATCTTCCAGCATCGCCGCGAGCGCCGCCGCCGAACCGCTCATCACCCGGGCGTCGGGGTCGACGCGCTCGAGCTGCTGCTCGAGCGTCGCCGATTCCTGCTTGATCGAAGCGAGATCTGCGGCATTTGCCTGCCCAGTGCCGAACGGCCTGAACACGAGCAGCCCGGCGACCGTCGCCGCCGCGGCCATGCTCCATGCCCCCCAGCGGCTGCGCCGCCGGCTCCGCTCCACCAGCACCGCATCGCGCACGACCGGCCAGCGGTCGCGCGCGGGGCGTCGTGCAGGCAGCGCCTTGAGCTGCGCGATGCGCTGATACAGCGCATCGAGCTCCGCCTGGCACTCCGCGCACCCCTCGGCGTGCGAGCGCGCCCAGGCGGAAGCCTCGCCCGCCCGCAGCGCCAGCAGATCATCCATCGTGCAATGCATCATCCTGCCGCTCCTTCATCATCCAGCATGCCCCGCAGGCGCGCGTGCGCCCGCGCCAGCTGCGACTTGGAGAAACTCACCGTCTTGCCCATCTGCTCCGCGATCTCCTCGTGTGTGTACCCTTCGACGTCGTGCAGCCACACCACCGCGCGCGACGTCTCGCTCAGCCGCTCGAACGCGCGCTCCAGGTCGACCCGCGCCGGGATCGCCGAGCCCCCCCCTCCCGGTCCGGCGGCCGCTTCTTCGTGCAGCTCCTCCGTTGCCCGCACCTGGTTGCGCCGGATCCGCATGAGGGCCTTGGACGAAGCGATCTGTCGGATCCACCCCCACAGGTGTCCTTCGCCGCGGTACTGCTTGATGCTCCGCACCACCTCGAGGAACGTCTCCTGCAGCACATCCTCGGCGTCCTCCGGGCTGCGCAGTATCCGGAGGGCGACGTTGTACACGGGCGTTTCGAAGGCCCGATACAGCGCCTCCAGCGCCTCCAAGTCGCCAGACTTTGCCCGGGCGACCAGAATGTCGGGGACGGCGAGCGAGATGGTCATCTCCTGAAAAGAATAGATGCGGCAACTACGAAATGCGTCGCGCAAAGGCGTCACGCCAAGGCGTCACGCGAAGACGTCACGCACACGACGTCGCGCGACGACGTCGTGCTACGCTGGCGTGCTACGTCGTTGCGTGACGTCGTCTAACCAATTGCTATTCTGTAAGTTGCGGCTAATTTCTAGCCATGCCTCTCGACCGCGAAACCCTCCACAACTGGCTGCACCACTGGCAGGACGAATACGACGCCGCCTTTCTGTACCTCGTGCTCGCGGGCCAGGAGCCGGAGCCGAAGCGCAAGGACGTGTACATCAAGCTGGCCGGGGTGGAAGAGCGGCACGTGCAGATGTGGGAGAAGCTGCTGGCGGAGCACGGCCATCCGGTGGGCCGCCCGCGGCCGTCGGTGAACGCGCGACTGCGCGCCTGGTTCGGGCGGCGCTTCGGGCCGAGCTACCTGCTGCCGCTGCTGCTGCGCGAGGAGGGGCAGGAGGTGAAGGGCTACATGGACCTGCACAAGCGGGCCACCTTCGCCGACGCGCGCGAGGTGTCGCTCAAGCTCGCCAAGGAATCGGCGGCCCACGCCGAGACGCTGGCGGAGCTGGCGGGCCGGGCGGCGGAGCCGTGGCACAACACGGGGTCGGGCGGGTTCCTGCGCAACGTCGTGTACGGGTTCAACGACGGGCTGACCGCCAACTTTGGTCTCGTGGCGGGCGTGATCGGCGCCGCCGTCACGCCGCACATCGTGCTGCTCTCGGGACTCGCCGGCATGATCGCGGACGCGCTCTCGATGGGCGCGTCGGGTTACCTCGCGGCGAAGAGCGAGCAGGAGGTGTACGACCACGAGATCGCCATGGAGAAAGAAGAAATCCGCATCATGCCCGAAGTGGAGGAAGAAGAGATCGCCCTGGTCTATCAGACCAAGGGCATCGAGGCGGGGATCGCCCGCCAGATGGCGGCCGAGGTGATGCGCGACTCGCAGCGGGCCCTGGACGAGCAGGTGCGCGAGGAGCTCAAGATCGGCGAGGCACACGCGACCCCGTTCAAAGAAGGATGGGTCACGGGGGCGTCCACCGCGGTCGGAGCGCTGATTCCGGTGGCGCCGTTCCTCGTGCTGAGCGGGCCGGCGGCCGCGTGGACCGCGTTCGCCATCGCCATGCTCTCCCACTTCGCGGTCGGGGCGGCACGCAGCTTTTTCACGGGCCGTGGAGTGATCCGCAGCGGGGTCGACATGTTTGTGGTCGGGCTGGGCGTGGCGGGGGTGGGGTACGTCGTCGGCGACGTGATCGCGAAGGTGCTCTAGACCACCAGGTTCAACAATCGATCCTGTACGTACACCGTCTTTCTAAGCTGCTTCCCGTCCACGAACTTGCGCACGGACTCGTCCTGCATCGCCAGGGCGACGACCTCCGCCTCGCTCACGCCGCGGCGCACCGTCACCCGGCCCCGCACCTTGCCGTTCACCTGCACCACCACTTCCACGTCGCCCGCCGCGGCGAGCCGTTCGTCGAACGCCGGCCAGGCGGCCGTGAAGACCGAGCGCTCGTGCCCGAAGAGCGACCACAGCTCCTCGGCGAGGTGGGGAGCGTACGGCGCGACCATGACGACCAGGGGCTCGATCGCGCTTCGCGTCCCGCCACCTTCCTCCCGCACCGTGTTGAGATACTCCATCATCGCCGAGATGGCCGTGTTGTAGTCGAGCCGCTCGGTGTCGGCCGAGACCTTCTTGATCGTCTGGTGCAGCTTGCGCTCAACCGCCGCGGGCAGTACTGACCCCGGGCGCAAGCCCGGGGTTCCCGGGGTCAGGTGGGTCGCCGCCTCGTGCGCCGTGGTCCACAGTTTGTCGAGGAAGCGGCGCACGCCCACGATGCTCGTGTCGCGGAAGTCGCCGCCCTCCTGGAACGGACCCAGGAACATCAGGTACATGCGCAGCGTGTCGGCGCCCCATTTTCGGATATAGGCGTCAGGAATGACCACGTTGCCGCGCGACTTGGACATCTTCGCGCCGTCCTTGATGATCAGGCCGTGCGCGCGGAGCTTGGGAAACGGCTCAGCGAAGTCCACCTTCCCCAGCTCGTGCAGCACCATCGTGATGAAGCGCGAATAGAGCAGGTGCAGCACGGCGTGCTCGTTGCCGCCGATGTAGCTCGACACCGGCAGCCACGTCCTGGTGCGCGCCGGGTCCCACGGCCGGTCGTCGAATTCGGTCGACGGGTAGCGCAGGAAGTACCACGCCGAGTCGAGGAACGTGTCGGACACGTCGGTCTCGCGCCGGCCCTGGGCGCCGCACCGCGGGCACTTCACGAAGTACCACTCCTTGTGGCGCGCGAGCGGCGAGACCCCGCTCGCATCGGGACGGAAGTCCTGGATGAACGGCAGCTCCACCGGGAGGTCCCGCTCCGGCACCGCCACCGGGCCGCAGGCGTCGCAATAGATGATCGGGATGGGTGGTCCCCAGTAGCGCTGGCGTGAAATGCACCAGTCGTGCAGCCGGTACTGTACCTGCGGGGTGGCGAGTCCCCGCTGGTCGAGCCAGGCCACGATGCGGCGCTGCGCGTCGCGGCACGGGAGCCCGCTGAAGTCGCCGGAGTTGATGAGCACGCCGTCCTGCGTGACGCTCGGGAGCGGCTCACCGGTGCGCACTACCTCGCGGATCGGCAGCGTGAACTGGGTCGCGAACTCGAAGTCCCGCGTGTCGTGGGCCGGCACGGCCATGATCGCCCCGGTGCCGTATTCCATGAGCACGTAGTCCGCGATCCAGATGGGGATCGCCTCACCCGTGGCCGGATTGCGGGCGTAGGAGCCGAGGAACACGCCGGTCTTGGTCTTGTCGCCGACCCGACGTGACACGACGTCCTTGCCCTGCATCTCGCGCCGGTAGGCGTTCACCTGGCGCCGCTGCTCGTCGGCCGTCAGCTGGTCCACCAGCGGGTGCTCGGGGGCGAGCACGAGGTAGGTGGCGCCGAATACGGTATCGGGACGGGTGGTGAACACCGGGATCTTCGCCCCGGCCGGGGTCTCGAAAATCAGCTCGGCTCCATCGCTGCGTCCGATCCAGTTGCGCTGCAGGGTACGGGTGGAATCGGACCAGTCGAGCCGATCGAGGTTCTCGAGCAGCGGCTGCGCGTACTTCGTGATGTTGAAGAACCACTGCTCCAGGAAGCGCTGCTCGACCTTGGTGTCCGGGTGCCGCTCGCAGTAGCCGTTGATCACCTGCTCGTTCGCGATGACGCTCATGTCCCGGGGACACCAGTTGACCGCCGCCTTTTTACGGAACGCGAGCCCCGCCGCGAACAGCTGCAGGAAAATCCACTGCGTCCACTTGTAGTAGCGCGGGTCGGTGGTGGAGAGCTCGTGCCGCCAGTCGAACATCCCGCCGAACCGGCGCAGCTGGCGGCGGAAGGTCTCGATGTTCTTCGGGATGAGTTGGGCCGGATTGATCCCCACCGAGAGCGCGTAGTTCTCCGAGTGGATACCGAACGCGTCGAACCCGATGGGCTCGAACACGTCATGGCCCTGTAGCCGCTGGAACCGTCCGTAGATGTCGGCGCCGGTGAACGCGAACATGTTCCCCACGTGCAGGCCTTCGGCCGACGGATAGGGGAACATCATGAGGTTGTAGAACGGCCGACGCGGATGATCGAGATCGGGCTCGTTGGTGTGCTCGCGCACCCAGCGCTCCTGCCACTTGGCCTCGACCAGCTGCGGGTCGTACGCTGGGACCTGGGGCATAAGTCACTGAAATTACACAGACTTGCTCCCCTGAGAAACCCGCCGTACCTTGCGCCACGACGCAATGGCCTCGACCCTCAAGCACCTGCTCCAGCGGTTCACGTTCTGGGCCGCCGGCGGCGCGCTCGTCACGGTGCTCGTGCTCGCGTCGCTCGCGGGCGCGGGGGTCAGGCGGACGTTCGAGCGTCTCGCCAATGAGCGTGGAGCCGAGGTGGCGGCGCGGGCCACCGCCCTGGTGACGAACTACGTCCGCGAGCGACACGGTGAGGCCGACCGGCTCGCCGCGAACCCGTCCCCGATTCGCGCCGCGATCGACGCCGGGCGGGCGGTCGTCGCGCGCCGGCTCGACCGGGTGCCCCCGCCGGACCTCGAACGCCTCGTCGGGGCGACGCACCAGCTCGGCGCCGACGCCGAGCTCACCCGCTACATGAAGGGCTACCCTGAGCGATCGGAGTTCACGGATCTCACCCTGACGGAGCGCCACGGACTGGTGGTCGTACGCTCGGGCGCGCCGGGCCGGTTGCATGTGGGGGACGATCCGCTGTGGCAGCGGGCGATGAAGGACGGTGCCGCCGAGAGCGAGCCCGCGATCGACTCCTCCACCCGGACCGTCACGGTGCGGTACGCGGTTGCCCTGCGCCCGGGAGAAGGGGCGCGCCCGGTGGGCGTGCTGGAGGGCGTCTACACGCTGGACCGCGTCGGGTCGCTGCTCACCGGGATCGCGTTGGGCGACAGCGCCTACCTGCAGCTCGTGGACCGGCGCGGGAACCTGGTATACGGCCCGGCCGACGCGGCGTTGCGCCAGGTTCCGCGAGACACGGCGTTGTACGATCCGGAGCGCCCGCGCGAGACGATCCTGAGCACGGCCCGCGGCCCCGAGCTCGTTGTGTCGGTGCCGGCGGCACGCGGGCGCTTCCCCGCGAACGAGGCCTACTACTGGGTGCTGTTCCGCGAGCCGCGGGCCGTCGCGTACGCCACCGCTCGGGTGGTGCAAGGCTATCTGTGGCTCGGGGCCATCGCCCTGTCGGTGTTCGCCGTGCTGTTGACGCGGTGGCTCGGGCGCTGGCTCAACGCGCGCGTGGCGGCCCCCGTGCGCACAGCGAGCGATGTCGCGGCCCGCGTGGCGAGCGGAGACCTGAGCGTGTCGAGTGTGGGTGACGAGAGCGTCGCCCAGGAGGTCGTCGAGCTGCTGTCGTCGGTGCAGACGATGGTGCTCGCACTGCGCCGGCTGGTCGGCGCCATCCGCACCGCGGCGGACGAAGCGGCGGCCATGGCCACCGAGATCTCGGCCTCGACCGAGCAGATGAGCGCGTCCACCGAGCAGATGTCGGCCACGTGCCAGGACCTCACCAAGCGCGCCGCCGAGCAGGCACAGCTGGTGCGCGCGGCCGCGGACGACGCCGGCAAGATCCTCCAGATCGCGACCATCCTCGCGGCCGGCGCCGACGACTCGGTGCGCCGCAACAGCGCCGTCGCCGACGTCGCCAAGCGACACAAGGAGGTGCTGGACCAGAGCACGGCCCAGCTCGCGAAGCTCGAGGAGGAGGTGGGAAGGGGGGCGGCGGAGGCCGACGCCCTGGCGCGGGCATCCACCGACATCCAGAAGTTCGTCGCCCAGGCCAAGGCGGTGGCGACCCAGACGAACATGCTCGCCCTGAACGCGGCCATCGAGGCGGCGCGTGCCGGGCCGCAGGGGCGCGGGTTCGCCGTCGTGGCGGACGAGGTGCGCAAGCTCGCCTCGGTCGCCGCCGCGGCGGCAACCGATACGGCCGACACGGTGCGCGGCGTCCTGGGGCGCGTGCAGGCGACGCGCGATCGGCTGGCGCACCTCGCCCAGGGCGCGGGCGCGGCGCGGGAGGCGGCCCAGACGGCGGCTCAGGGGCTCGGGACGGTGGCCGCGGAGGCGGAGGCCAACGACGTGTGGAGCCGCGAGATCGCCAACATGGCTGGTGAAATGCGGCGCCTCGTCGAGGAGATCGGCGCGCGCCTCAACTCGGTGGCCGAGGGAACCGAGAACCTGCTCGCGTCGGCCGAGGAGATCGCAGCCTCGAGCGAAGAGCAGAGCGCCTCGACCGAGGAGATCGCGTCGTCCGCGAATCAGCTCGCCGAGGCGGCGGACAAGCTCACCGGGGCGGTGAAGTCGTTCCGCCTCCTGGCCGACGAGGAGCCGCCCCGCGAGCAGGCGGCCGACTAGGCCGGAACCAATCGGCAGTGCGCTCCGTACGTAATCACGCCCCCCGTGCCACCTACCCCAGCGGAGCCGTCCTACGATGAAGCGCCGCAATATGTTCGCCGTAGCCATCGTGGTCGCCGTACTGGGGCTCGGCGCCATGGCCGCCGCCGGAAGGCTGGGCGGCCACAAGAAGGACGGCCTGAAAGCCGTGGCGGTGGCCCGCGGGTCCCTGGTCGATAAGGCCCTCGCCGTCGGCACCATCGAGCCTCGAGTCGAAGTCAGCGTCAAGTCGATCCTCGCGGGCGTGGTGCGGCAGCGCTTCGCCGCAGTCGGGGACTTCGTCAAGCGGGGCCAGCCGCTGCTCGAGATCTCACCCAACCCGACGCCCCTGGAAATGGTCGAGCTGCGCCGCAACGTCGAGCTGCGCGAGATCGAGCTCAAGAATGTGGAGCGCGAGCTGGGGCGCCAGCAGGAGCTGCGCGACAAGAACCTGATTTCCCCCTCCGATCTCGAGACCGCGCAGCGGCACGTGGACGAGGCGCGCTCGCAGCTGTCGCTCGCGCAGGAAAGGCTGGCGCTGCAGGAAGGCGGGACGGTGCTGGCCAACGGCAAACCGGTCGAGACGGTGGTCCGCGCCCCCATCGACGGCTATATCCTCGAGGACTCGATCGAAATCGGTGATCCCGTGGTGCCGTTGACGCCGTACCAGGCGGGCACCGTGCTGATGCGGATGGCGGCCATGCGGGACCTGATCTTTCGGGGCACCGTGGACGAGATCGACGTCGGCCGGCTCAAGGAGGGCATGCCGGTCACGATCAAGATCGGCGCGCTGCCCAACGCGACGGTCAAGGGGCGGCTCGACAAGATCTGGCTCAAGGCGCACAAGCAGGAGCAAGCGACGGTGTTTCCGATCGAGATCGTCCTGACCGAAGTGGAGGGCGCCACACTGCGCGCCGGCTACTCGGCCAACGCGGAGGTGATCATCGCGCGCCGCGACAGTGTGCTCTACGTCCCCGAGCGGCTCATCACCCACCGCAACGACTCGAGCTTCGTGACCGTCCGGACCGGCCCCGGTAAGACCGCGGAGCGGCGCATCAAGACCGGTCTTTCGGACGCCATCAACATCGAGGTGCTCGAGGGCCTGCAGCCAACCGACTCGATCATCGAGCCGCCCCCGCGCGAGATCAGCTGACGTGTGGCGCGAGTTCTTCGCCGACATGCGGGCGCAGAAACTCCGCACCTCCCTCACCGTGCTGGGGATCGCCTGGGGCACCGTCGCCGTGGTGGTGCTGCTGGCGTTCGGGGTCGGACTGGAGCGCCAGACCAGGAAGCGGTTTCACGGCTTGGGTGACCGGATCGTGATCCTCTGGGGCGGACGGACCACAAAGCCGTTCGCCGGCTTCGGCGATGGCCGCCCCATCCGGCTGCAGGCCGAGGACGTGCCGCTGCTCGCCCGCGAAGTCGCCGAGATCCAGTACATCAGTCCCGAGTACATCACGCAGAGCACGCGGGTGCGGCGCGGCGTCAAGGCGGCCGCGCCCGCCGTCACCGGCATCGTCCCGGTGTACGGCTTCATGCGCAACATCATCCCCGAGGCGGGCGGCCGCTTTATCAACGATCGGGATGTCGCCGAGCGGAGGCGTGTAGCCGTGCTGGGCGACGAGCTGGCGAAGCTGTTGTTCGAGCACGACGCACCGGTTGGCCAGCAGGTGTTCCTGGGAGACGCCCCATTTACGGTCGTGGGCGTGATGCGGCCCAAGCTGCAGAACTCTTCCTATCAGGAGCGCGACAAGGACCGGATCTTCATTCCGGCCTCGACGCACTACGCCCTGTTCGGCAACCGCTTCCTGAGCAACATCGTCTATCGCGCGCGGACCTCGGAGGTCACCAAGCAGGCGGAGCGGCGGGTGTACGAGACGCTGGGCCGTAAGTACCGGTTCGATCCGCAGGACAAGGACGCGCTGGCGTTCTGGGACACGAGCGAGTGGGAGACGCGCTTCGGCCAGATGTTCGTGGCCTTCAACGTTTTCTTTGCCATCGTGGGAAGCTTCACGCTGCTGGTGGGCGGCATCGGGGTGGCGAACATCATGTACATCGTGGTGCGGGAACGGACGCGCGAAATCGGCGTGCGGCGCGCCGTCGGCGCCACGCGCGCCGACATCATGCGGCAGTTCTTCGCCGAGGCGCTGATGATCGTAGCGCTGGGCGCGACGCTCGGCCTGGTGCTCTCGCTCGGGCTCGTCACCGCCCTGGGCGGCTTGCCCATCAAAGAATTCGTCGGCGTCCCGACCATTTCCGCCACGGTGCTGACGGCGACGCTCGTCCTGCTCGCGGCGGTCGCCTTTGTCGCAGGCCTGATGCCGGCCCGGCGCGCGGCCGCGCTCGACCCGGTGGAAGCGCTGCGCACCTAGCCATGTTCTACATCCTGCTGCAGGAATTCATCGGCGACTTGAAGGCACAGCGTACTCGGGCCTTCCTCACCTTCTTCGCGGTAACATGGGGAACGTTGGCGGTCGTGTTGCTACTGGCGTTCGGCGAGGGACTGAAGCGCACGGTGCGGGACGGCCTGCTGGGCGCGGGCGAGCGGATTTTCATGATCTACGGCGGCGAGACCAGCAAGTCGTTCGCGGGCCTGGGTCAGGGCCGGCAAATCCGCCTCGTAGAGGAAGACCTCGACCTGCTCGAGCGCGCGATCCCGGACATCGACCGGGGGAGTATCTCGTACGGACGCTGGGGCACCGCCTTTCAGGTGGGGAAGACCCGCACCAACGCGTTTCTCGAGGGCGTGGGCCCCGATCACGAGGCGATGCGCCACATGGAGCCGGCGCAAGGCGGACGCTTCATCAACCCCGCCGACGTGGCGCAGAAGCGGCGCGTGCTGTTCCTCGGCAACGAGCTGGCGGAGCGCATCTTCGGCAAAGGCGTGGACCCGATCGGCAAGAGCGTCGTCGTGGACGGCCTGCCCTTCACCGTGGTCGGGGTGCTCAAGAAGAAGTTCCAGGATTCGAGCAACAACGGGCCGGACGCCCAGCGCGCCGTGGTTCCGTACTCGACGTTTCGCACCATCTGGGGAAACCGCTTCGTGAGCCATCTGATCGTGCAGCCGCACGACGCCTCCCGCGGTCCCCTGGTGAAAGCCGAGCTCTACCGCGTGCTGGGGCGGAAGTACCGCTTCGACCCGACGGACGAGCGGGCCCTGGGCATGTGGGACTTCATCGAAAGTGAAAAGGAGACCCTCGCCGTGGGGCTCGGCATCCAGGTCTTCATGGGGCTGGTCGGGGCCTTCACCCTGCTCATCGCCGGCGTCGGCGTGGCCAACATCATGTACGTCGTCGTGAAGGAGCGGACCCAGGAGATCGGCGTCAAGCTCGCTCTCGGAGCCCGCCGCCGGCATATCATGGCGCAGTTCCTGTTCGAGGCCATGGCGATCGCCGTTTCGGGCGGGCTGGTGGGGCTGGTGACGGCGGCGCTGATCGTGTTCGGAGTCGACGCCATCCCGACCGAGGGCAACCCGGCGATGCAGTACATCCTGAACCCGAAGCTGTCCTGGCCGATCGCCCTGATCTGTGTCGGCATCCTGATCAGCATTGGGCTCCTCGCCGGCATGCTGCCCGCGCGCCGGGCGGCGGCGGTGGACCCTATCGAGTCGCTGCGGTACGAGTGAGCTAGGGCTTGGCGGCCTGCTTCTGTGGATCGTCCGCCGGATTGACGTAGGTCAGGGCGAACGGGCCCATGGCGGTCACCTCGATGAACGTGGCACCCTGCGCCGCGGCGAAGTGGTGTGCCTTCGCGGGTATCGACCCTTTGTCACCGGCCTTCATCGCCTTCGTCTTCGCTGCGTCGAACTTGTCACCCATACCGACGAGCAGCGTGCCCTTTTTCACTTCGACGACCTCGTCGGTGGGATGGAAGTGCGGCGGGATCTTGTAGCCGCTCGGCATCGCCAGCTGGGCGGTAAAGAGCCCCGCCTTGGTGGGATCGCCGCTCACGACCGCCATCCGGGCGCCCGGGGGAAATACGGCCGGAGCCAGGCCCCACTTCAGCGCCGCCGGCTTTTCCGCCGGGGTAGCTTGGGCGTGAATTGCGGGGGCCACCGAGAGCAACAAGGAGGTCGAGAGGCTGAAAGCGAGGCCAACGGGGCGCATAGAATCTCCGAGGGATGAGGGAGCGTTGGCATTATCTAGCGCCGGAAACCGATAAGCGGAAGGGCGGCGACCAGCGGCGAAGGTTACCTTTGCGGCGACCATGCGGCACAGCGTTTCCGCCGTTTCCTGCGCCATCATCGCGGCCATGTCGAGCGCCTGTAGCGACTCGACGGGTCCGAGTCAGAGAACGACCGTCCAGCCCACCATCACAGCCGGCTCGGCGCACACTTGCATGCTGGCGGCCTCCGGAGTCGCGTCATGTTGGGGAAGCAACTTCTCGGGTGAGCTCGGCAACGGCTCCACCATAGGAAGCGTGAGACCGGTTCCGGTTTCAGGCGGCATCACGTTCACCACGATTGCGGCCGGCCAATCGTACACGTGCGGGTTGAATCCGGCGGGCGCGGCGTATTGTTGGGGGGCCAACTTTGGCGGCGAACTCGGAAACGGTACCAGCGGCAGCAGCTCAATTCCCACTCCGGTAGTCGGAGGTCTCCATTTCGTCAAGTTGGTCACCGGAGCATCGCACGCGTGTGGGCTGACGGACGACGGAACGGCGTACTGCTGGGGAGATCTCGCAACCGGAGACACGATGAGAAGCCTCGTGCCGGTCGCCGTCTCGGGCGGACTCGCGTTCCGCGCTCTGGCGGCCGGTGACTCGCATTCCTGTGGAGTCGCGATGTCTGGCGCGGCCTATTGTTGGGGGCTCAATGGCCAGGGTCAACTCGGCAACGGCACCGCTCCGAATCCAAGCGCGGTGCCCATCGCTGTATCGGACGGCCTGACATTCACCGGGATCACCGCCGGGGGAGATCACACGTGCGCCGTCACGATGTCAGGCGCGACGTTCTGTTGGGGCTCCAACTCGAATGGTGAGTCGGGGAACATCAGCTCTAGTTACTCGACACCGACAGCAATCGTAGGCACCCAGCGTTTTACGCTCGTCACGGCCGGCGGCAGCCATACCTGTGGACTCACGAGCACAGGAGCCGCGTACTGTTGGGGCAGAGACAGCGATGGACAAGTGGGCAATGGTCCGGTCATTCAGCAGTTCGGTCCCAGCGCCGTCAGCGGCGGCTTGACATTCCGCGCGCTGTCCGCCGGCTCGAATCATACCTGTGGTCTAACCAACTCTGGTGTCGCATACTGCTGGGGCAGCAACCGCTTTGGCCAACTCGGCCGCACCATCGAACGCGTACTCACTCCGATACTCGTCAGCGGTCTGACGGGGGCCGCGGTCTTGGGCATCGGATCAACCAGTGCGCACACATGCGCGCTTGCTGGAGCGGGGGCCGCGCTGTGCTGGGGGAACAACGGCGAGGGCGAGCTTGGGAACGGCTCGAACACGCCGAGCGTCGCACTGCCCGACTCCGTGTCCGATGGCAGGACCTACAGCGCAATCTCGCCCGGCGCATCCCACACCTGCGCCATCGCGACCGGGGGTGCCGCGTACTGTTGGGGCAACGGTGGGCTCGGGCAGCTCGGCAATGGCACGTTTGGTTCCGCGGATACCCCGGCACCGGTAGCGGGAGGCCTGACCTTCACGGCAATCGCCGCAGGTCTTTGGCACAGTTGTGGCATCGCAACCGGCGGTGCCGCGTATTGCTGGGGCACGAATGTCCGCGGTGAGCTCGGCGACACGACGTCTTTCAGCGCCACGCCCATCCCCGTTTCGGGGGGGCGTACCTTCGCGACGATCGCGGCTGGTGTGTTCGAGTCGTGCGGGCTCGCGACCACGGGCACGGCGTTCTGCTGGGGCTATAACTCGAGCGGCCAGGTCGGAGATAGTTCGACTGCACCCAGCTCCGCCCCCAGACAAGTCGTTGGGGGACTCACATTGACGGCCCTCACCGTAGGAGCTTCGCACGCCTGCGGCTTGGTCAGCCCCGGGGCGGCCTATTGCTGGGGAGCCAATAATTACGGCCAGTTGGGCAACGGCTCGAACATGAGCAGTTCATTTCCCGTCGCCGTCGCTGGTGGACTGAATTTCACGACGATCTCAGCCGGCAGTGGCCACACGTGCGCGCTCACGACAGCCGGCGCGGCATCTTGCTGGGGGTTCAACCGCGACGGCGAGCTCGGCAATGGAGCAACCGACTCCACCAACGTCCCGGTGGCCGTCTCCGGGGGCCGGAGCTTCGCGGCGATTCAGGCGGGCGCGACGCACAGCTGCGGACTCACGAGCGGCGGTACCGTCTATTGTTGGGGCGACGACTACTATGGCCAGCTGGGCCGCGGCGTATTCGGATACTCGACCCTGCCGGTTCCGGTTCAGCCGTAAGGGTAGCGTGGGCTCCGAGCCGAGCTGTTGGCCTCGACCCCGGCCATGATACGCGGCACCTAACGTATCGGCACTGCCGAGCTGAGCGTCGAAACGCCGTTTTCGTCGAAGCTCTCGATCGCCACCCAGTACGCTTGCCCCACTGTGAGCGCCCGCAGCTCGAGCATCGTCCCCTGGTCGGCAAACCGCTGGTGGGTCTGATACAACTTGGAGGGTGTGATGCCCCAGCGCACGTTGTAGCCGACGACGCCGGGCACGGGCTGCCACGTGATGCCCGCATTGCGCTCGTCCCGATCGCGCACCGCAGCCAGGCCCGTGGGTGTCGCCGGGCGAGGTCCTGTGCCGTTGCCAAATACGCGGATATCGCTGATGGCCAGGTTGGCAGCGCCGACATGAATGTGCTCGTACCGAACGAACCGCGCGCGCGTGGGCCGCTCGAGCTCGATGTACGCGTTGGGCCGATCACGCCGCTCGCGCGAAAGGTCCGCGACGGTGTTCCACTCGACGCCGTCCAGCGACGCCCGCAGGCGGAATTGCGTGACCACGCTGGAGTCGGTGCCATAGAGACCCGACTGGTAATCGGCGTAGTTCACCTGGATCGCTTTCACATCGTACGCGCGGGCCAAGTCAAGCGTGAGCCACTCGCCGGGACGACTCCGCGTGGGCACCCAGAAGGTGCGTGGGTTCTCATCGGTGACGTAGCTCGAGGGAAAGCTGTCGAGCGCGGAGGATGCGGTCGTCGATTTGCGGTATGACAGGAGCATCCAGCCAGTGAACAGCTCCTCACTCGTGCCCCACGGCCTCGTCGGCAGCCAGTGCGGGAGGTCGCCGAAGCGCGTGTCGACATACATCTGGCCATCCGAGTCGAAGCCCGCGGGGTGCAGACCGATGCGGCGCTCGAAGTTCCAGTTGACCCCGATCCACGGCGTGCCGGTATTCCACCAATTGCCGTACACATCCTGGAACGTGTTGCCGTGTCCGGCGCCCTGGACGAATCCGCCAGGCTTGTACGCGACCGGGTTGTATGATGCGTAGCTGAATGGGCCGAGCGGATCGTCGGCGACGTAGACGCCGGTCGCGTACACGTTGTACTCCGTGCCCGGCGCGCCGTACTGGAGGTAATACCGACCCGCGTACTTGGTCATCCAGGCGCCTTCGATGAACGGCCGGGTCGTCGTATCGCGATGGTCCTGGCCGAACCGTTCCCACCCGTGCTTCTCGGGCTCGAGACCGAACAGCCATTTCGGCGCTCCCCGGTAGGCGAGCTGCTTGGTCTTATCGAGCTCGATGACATGCAGCGGATAGGCGTTCGAGGAGTTCCAATAGAGGAACCAGCGGTCCGTGTCCGGATCGTAAAAGAAGGCGGGGTCCCAGGGACCGGGTTGCACCGAGTCCGGCTTGGCAAGCTCGGCCGCCTCGCGCGCGCGCGCCAGCGGCAGCGAGGGGAGCAGCCGATTGTAGAATTCCACGCGCCCGCTTGCCGGCTGCGTGAGCATCAGGATCGGCAGCGGGGTGGTCGTCGCCGGCAGGAGATAGATGGTGTCGCGCACGGACAACGCGGCGGGTGCCACGACGTCGGTCAGCGGCCAGCGCGTCGGCGTGATGTGGCGCCAGGTGCCGAGGTCGTGGGACTGCCAGTAGCCGTCGCCGATGGTCTCGAAGAGATAATATTCGCCGCGCTGCACCACGATGACGGGATCGGCGCCGGAGCGGTAGGAGATGCCTTGGTTCTTCTGCTCGAAATTGTAGCGGTAGTCGATGTCGATCGGGTTGGCATACGTGCGCTGACGCCGAGGCGAGGTCTGTGCCGAGCCATGCGCGGCGGCGACGACGGTCAGCACCGCAGCAGCGTGTCGCGCCACGGACCTCATGGAAGGCTCCCTAACGGATCGCGCTAGTCCCCGAAGTTCGCCAGCCGGACCAGCTGGATGTCGGGCACTTTCGCCAGCTCGTCGAGCACACCATTCATGAGCGGCTGATCTACGGTGATCGCCGCGAGCGCGTCGTGCCCCGGGAAGGGCACCCGCGCCTGGTGATAGCTCCCGATGTTGATCCCCGCCCCGCCGAGCAGGGTACCCACCCGGCCGATGACGCCGGGGACGTCCCGGTTGCGAATGATCAACATCCACCCTTCGGGCGCCACGTCGACGTGGTAGTCGTCGATGCGAATCACGCGCCCGTGGCCATTCCCCAGCACGGCGCCCGCGACGCGCGCGCGCCCGCGCGCCGTTTCGAGCGTCACGCCCAGGGTGGTCTCGAAGCCGGGCTCGGGCGTGCCGGTCTTGCGCGCGTGACGAACCCCGCGCTCCTCCGCGATGAGCAGGGCGTTCACCAAACTCACGGGCTCGACGTTCATGGCGGAGAGCAGGCCCTCGACGGCGGCCATCAGGACGGGTCGTGGCGCCGCCTCGTCCTTGCCGCCGTAGTCCACTTCGACCGCGGTGACCGGTCCGTCCACCAGTACCAGGGCCAGCCGGCCCAGGCGACGCGCCAGGTCGAGCAGCGGCCCGAGGCGGCGCAGCAGGTCGCCCGAAATGCCGGGGACGTTGATCGCGGGCGACAGATCGCCCGCGAGCAGCGCGTCGCGCACCGCACCGCAGATCTCCAGGCTCACCCGCTCCTGCGCCTCCGCCGTGGACGCGGCGAGGTGGGGGGTGAGGATCACGCGCTCGAGCTTGCGGAGCGGCGAGTCGGCGGGGAGCGGCTCGACCGCGAACACGTCGAGCGCCGCCCCACCGATGCGCTTCTCCCCGATCGCCTCGGCCAACGCCACAGCGTCCACCAGCTCACCGCGCGCCGTGTTCACGAGCACCGCGGTGGGCTTCATGAGCGTCAGCCGCGCAGCATTAATCAGGTGGTGCGTCTGCTCCGTGTGCGCCACGTGCAGCGTGACCACGTCCGCCTGGCGCAGCAGCTGGTCGAGGGGGAGCAGCTTGAGCTGCAGCTCCGCGGCGCGCTCGGGCGAGAGGTAGGGGTCGTGCCCCACCACGTGCATGCCGAACGCGCGCGCCAGCTGCGCCACGTGCCCGCCGATACGCCCCAGCCCGACGATGCCGATGGTCTTGCCGCGGAGCTCGGTGCCCTCGAACCGCTTGCGGTCCCATTCACCGCGGCGCATCGCTTCCGCAGCCCAGGGGATGTGGCGCGCCTGGGCGAGCAGCAGGCCCATGGCGTGCTCCGCGGCGCTGACCGTGTTGGCGCCGGGCGCGTTCATGACCGCGATCCCCCGGCGGGTGGCGGCGTGCACGTCGATGTTATCCACGCCGGTGCCGGCGCGCGCGATCACGCGCAGCCCGGGGCCGTGGGTGAGCAGATCCGCGGTGACGCGCGTCTCGCTGCGCACGATCAGCGCTTGCGCGCCGCCGAGCGCCCGCTCGAGCTCGTCACGCGGCTTGCCGGCGCAGTTCACCACCTCGATCTCCGGGGTGGCCGCGAGCAGCTTGAGCCCCGCCTCCGTCAGGCGGTCCGCCACCACCACCCGCACGCTCATGCCACGAGCCCCGCGAGCAGCGCGAGCAGCTCGTCCAGCGCTGCGACGGTGTGGTCGCCCATGTGGCCGATTCGAATGGTCGACTCCTTGAGGGAGCCGTAGCCCGCGCCGATAGTCCACCCGGCCTGCTTCAGCGCCGCCACGATCGACTTCGACGTCTTGCCCTCGGGGAGCTTGAGACAGGAGACGGTCCAGCTGCGGCGCCCTTCACGCGGCAGGTACGCGATGCCGTGCTGCTCGCTCCACTGCTCCACGCGACGGCGCATGGCATCGTGCCGGCTCCAGCGCGCTTCCACGCCGCCCTCGCGCTCGATCCGGCCGAGCTGCGCCTCGAGCGCATACAGCAGGGAGATCGCGGGCGTGTTGGTCGGCTGGTGCTTGGTGGTCGCCTCGAGAAAGCTCACCACATCGAAATACAACCCACGTCCGGGGAGCGTCTTCGCCCGCTCGACCAGGCGCTCCGAGGCGACCCCGAGCGCGAGCCCCGGGGGCAGGGCGAGCGCCTTCTGCGAGCCCGTGAGGACGAAGTCGAGCGCCCGTCCCCCGCCCCAGCGGTCGGTCTCCACGGGAGAGCCTGCCAGCGACGTCACGGCGTCCACCAGTAACAGCACGTCGTCGAACTCGCGCACCACGGCCGCGAGCGCTGCGACGTCCTGCAGCACGCCGGTCGACGTCTCCGAGTGGACGAGGGTGACGGCGTCCACGGGGGTGCGCCGCAGCGCGTCCCGCAGCATGTCGGGCTCGACGGCGCAGCCGAGTGGCACGTCCAGCCGGATGCATTCCTTGCCGCAGGTCCGGACCAGGTTTGCAAAGCGCTCGCTGAACGAGCCGTTCACGAGCGACAGGGCGCGGTGCCGCACGCCGTTGCGCACCGCCATCTCCATGAAGCCCGTCGCGGAGGTGGTCCCGACGAGCACGGGACGGGCAGTGCGGAACAGGCCGGCGAGCGGCGCCTCGAGCCGCGCGAGCAGCTGCTCCATGGCTCCGGAGCGGTGCCCGATCATGGGGCGTTGCATCGCGGCCAGCACCTCGGGGTGAACGTCGGTGGGACCCGGCAGAAAAAACCGCCCAAAGGCGGGGGCGGTGGCGACGGAGGCCGCGCTCATACGGCGGCGCGGGCGAGACTCTCGACGAGCCCCTCCTCCACGACTTCCCTGGTCTTGACGAGGCGCACGCCCTCGTCACCCCAATCCTTGAGCAGCTGCTCGGAGACGTCCTTATCGATGCCCTTCACGGCGTCGGTGACCACGAACAGGCGGGTATGCGGTCGCCGCTCGAGCAGGCCCTCGATCGCCGCCTTGTCGCACACGTCGGTCGCCACGCCGTACAAGACGATGTCGTCCGGCGCCAGCACATCGAGCACGGTGGTCACATTCTCGTTGGTGAACACGTCGAACCGGTGTTTGTGGAACAAAATGTCTCCTCGATGCGCCCGCACCCGATCGGCAAGCGCCTTGGGGTCAGTCCGCGCCGGCTCGACCACGAGCGGGTCGCGGAGCGCCGTTTCCGGAATCTTTTTCTGGCCGGGAGTGCCACGCATGCAATGCGGCGGGAAGGTGCTCTTCCAGTCCGGCGTGTCGGAGATCTCGGCGTGGCTCTTCACGTGGTCGTCGGCACTTGCGATCAAGCAAATGCCGTGCCCATGCGCGTAGTCGGTGAGACGCTTCAGGTTGCCGATGATGCGCTCCGCCTCGGGGACGTACAGCTTGCCGTCGGCGTGCATGAAGTCGTACTGGGTATCGACATCCCAGAAGATGACTCGGGGCATGGCGGGGAATCTCTTCGGGGGTACGGGAACGTGTCAACAGGATGGCCGAGGAGTGTCGCGAAGTCACGACAGACGGTTACAGACGCAGCACGACCGCGACCTCATCGCAGCAGTTTTGCCTGGGACAGCGTGCGCAGTCCGCCCACACCTTGAGCGGGAATTGCTCGCGCTCGGCGGGCACGAAGCCGAGCTTCAGGAAGAACGCGGGTTTGCGCGTCAGGGCGAGCACCTCGTGCAGCCCCTGCGCACGCGCTTCGGCGGTGAGCGTCTCGAGCAGCGCCCGCCCCACTCCCGCTCCCTGCCACCGCGCAAGCACGGCGAGACCGGCGACCTCGGCGAGCCCACGCGAATAGATCTTCAAGGAGCCGCATCCCACGATCTCGCCGCCCGGGGCCGTGGCGACGGCGTACTCCTTGATGTGCCGGCACAGGTCGTAGTTGCTGCGCGGCAACAGATCGCCGGTCGCGACGTAGGGGGCCATGAGCGTCTCGAGGGCCGGGACGTCGGCGAGCACCGCGCCCCGCACCGCGACGCCGGGCAGCGGTATGGGAAGTGCGCTCACGCCAGCACCTGTTCCAGAATCTCTACAGCGCGCTCCAGATCAGCGTCCGTGACGACGAGGGGCGGGATCAGGCGCACCACGCTCGGCCCCGCGGTGGCGACGAGCAGTCGCCGCTCGCGTGCCGCGGCGACGAACGGGGCCGCCGGCTCGTTCAGCTCCACCCCCCACAGCAAGCCGCGCCCACGCACCTCGGCGACCCGCGTGCCGCGGGCCGCCAGCCGCGCGAGCCGCCCGCCGAGCCATTCCCCCTTGCGGCGCACCTCGGCGAGAAACTCGGGCGCGGCGATCGTGCGGACCACGTCGAGGGCGACGCCGGCGACGAGCGGTCCGCCGCCGAAGGTCGTGGCGTGATCGCCCGGCTTGAGCGCCGCCGCGACGGCGCCGGTGAGCAGCACGGCTCCCATCGGGAGCCCGCCGGCGAGGGGCTTGGCGAGCGTGAGCACGTCGGGCACGACCCCGGTCTGCTCGTAGGCGAAGAGCGTACCGGTGCGACCCAGCCCGCATTGCACTTCGTCGAAGATGACCGCGACGCCACGTGAGTCGCACAGCTCGCGCACGAACGCGAGCCACTCGGGATCCACCGGCCGGACGCCGCCCTCGCCCTGCAGCGGCTCAACAATCACGGCCGCGGTGCGCGACGCCGACACCGCGTGATCCACGGCCGCCCAGTCCTCGCGCGGGACGATGCGGATACCCGGGACGAGGGGCTCGAACGGCTTGCGGTATTCGGGGCGGTCGGTGGCGGCGAGCGTGGCGAACAGCCGGCCGTGGAACGAGCCCGAGAACGCGACGATCTCCGGCTTGCCGGACCACTTGCGGACAAACTTGAACGCCGCCTCGTTGGCCTCGGCGCCCGAGTTGCAGAAGAACGCGCGATCGGCGAACGAGCGCGCCACCAGCTCCTCCGCGAGCCGTTCACCCGCCTCCGTGCGGTACAGGTTCGAGACGTGGATCAGGCCGGATGCGAGCGCCCGCTCGATCGCTCCGCGGATGACCGGGTGATTGTAGCCGAGCGCGTTCACGCCGATGCCGGCGACGAAATCGAGGTAGTGCGCCCCGTCGTCGGCGACGAGCTCCGCGCCGTCGCCCGCCACGAACACCGGGCCGGCGCGGGAATACACCTCGAGCAGCGCGGACAGCGCCGAAGGGACCGCGGTCACGCGGGTTGGGGGGCGGGAACGACGACGCGCGTGCCGGCGCCCGGATGTTCCAGCAGGCGCAGGTCGCCGATGCGGACGCCGCGCGCGCCGGCGCGGAGCGCCGCGGTGGCGGCCCGGAGCTTCGCGGCCATGCCGCCCGTCACCGCGCCGCTGTCGATCAAGACTTCCACGTCCTCGGCGTCGAGCGTGGGCCGCAGTACCCCGTCCACCTGCACACCGGCCACGTCGGAGATGAGGAGCAGCTCAGCGGCGTGCAGCGCGCCCGCGATCGCGCCCGCCGCGGCGTCCGCGTTGACGTTGAGCGGCGGACCACCCTCTGGTGCCGAAGCGGGTGCCATCGGCGCGATCACCGGCGTCAGGCCCGCGAGCAGGAAGCTCTCGAGCAGGCCGGCGCGCACGTGTGCGATCTCCCCCACCATGCCGAGCCCGCCCCCGGCCGGGCGAGCGACCAGGAGCCCGCCGTCCACGCCCGACAACCCGACCGCGTCGAGGCCCGCCGAGCGCAGCTCGGCGACCACCTGCCGGTTCACCGGGCCGCCCAGCACGAGCTCCACCACCTCGGCGATCTCGGGAGTCGTGACGCGCACGCCGTCCCGTTGCTCGACCGTGAGGCCGAGCCTGCGGGACAGCGCGCTGATCGCGCGCCCGCCGCCGTGCACCACGACCACCGGATCAAGGCGCACCAGCGCCCGGGCGCAGGTCGCGAGCCAGCCGGGGCGATCGAGCTCATTGCCGCCCAGCTTCACGACGCGCGGGCTCAGCATACCAGTCCCGCCGTCTCGGGCAGCCCGAGCATCACGTTCATGTTCTGAATCGCCTGTCCCGCGGCGCCCTTCACGAGGTTGTCGATCGCCGCGATCACCGTGAGTCGCGGGCGCCGCACGTTGGCCACCGCCGCCACGCCGATCGCGACCCGGTTGCGGTACACGACATCCTTGAGCGACGGCAGCGCGCCGCGCAGCACCGTCACGCACGGCTCGGCGGCGTACACCGCGTCGTAGATCTCCTCGGCGCTCGCCTGGTCCACCGCCCGGGTCAGGGGTACATGGATGGTCTCGAGAATGCCCCGCTTCACCGGAAGCAAATGGGGCGTGAACACCAGGTCGCCCGTGAAGCCGCCTTCGCGCGCCAAGGTCGCTTTGAGCTCGGGGAGATGGCGGTGGTCGTTGCCCACTCCGTAGGCCCGGAAGTCCTCGGCCACTTCGCCGAACAGCAGCTCCCGCTTGGGCGAGCGGCCGGCGCCGGTGACGCCCGACGCGGCGTCGATCACCACCTCGCGCGATTGGTCGATCAGGCCCTGGCGCACGAGCGGCAGCAACGCCAGCAGCGCCGCCGTCGGGTAACAGCCCGGGTTCGCGACCAGCTCGGCGGCGGGGAGCCGGGGGCGCGTGACCTCGGTGAGACCGTACACTGCCTCAGGCGACAGTCGGAAATCGGACGACAGGTCGACGGTGCGCTTGCCGGCGGCGCGCGCCTCGCGCACGTAGCGACCGGACACACCGTGCGGCAGCGCCGACAGCACGATCTCGGCGCGCGCGAGCGGCGCATCGTCGACCGGCACCAGCGTGACACCGTCCAGCGTCTCGCCCGCGCTCGCGTCCGCCGTGGCGAACACCAGCGCAGCCCCCGGGTGCCGCGTCAGCAGCCGCACGAGCTCCTGCCCGACGTAGCCGGAGGCCCCCAGGATGCCCACGGGGACTCGTGAATTAATATTCATTACTTCGGAAAAATATGCATTTGCACGGCGAGTGCAAGGGTCGTAGCCTTGCGCCCATGCTCCGAACGACCCGAACGATCCGAACGCTCAACGCCCTGCTCCTGACGCTGGGCGCCCGCGGCGTCGCCGCGCAGGCCCCCGCCCTCGCCCCCGCCCCCGCCCCCGCGCCCCGGCTGGTCACCGTCGCGGACCTGTTCCGGCTGCGCGACGTTGCCGATCCGCAGCTTTCCCCCGACGGCGCCTGGGTCGCCTACACCGTGACCGGCGCCGATTCGGCCGAGGACAAGCAGCCCGGCGCCGTGTGGATGACGAGCTGGGACGGTAGCCGCACCCTGCGTCTCACCAATTCCAAGGAGGGGGAAAGCGCCCCGCGCTGGAGCCCCGACGGCCGCTGGCTCGCGTTCCTGTCGAGCCGCCAGGACGAGCACACGCAGCTCTGGCTGCTCGATCGTTCGGGGGGCGAGGGCCGCAAGCTCACGAGCTTTGGCAGCGACGTCGAGGACTACGTGTGGGCACCCGACGGCAAGCGGCTCGCGGCCGTGGTCGGGGACGCCGACACGGCGAAACCCAAGACCCCGGCCCCCGTCGTGATCGACCGCTTCCAGTTCAAGCAGGACGAGATCGGCTACCTCAGCAAGGAGCGGCGCCACCTGTATCTGGTCGACGTCGAGACCGGGAAGGGCGCGGTCCTCACGCCGGGGCCGTACGACGAGCTGCTCCCCGCGTGGTCGCCGGATGGTCGCTCGCTCGTGTTCGTGAGCAAGCGGCGCGCCGATTTCGACCGCGACAACAACTGGGACCTGTACCTGATGGACGCGGTCACAGGGGCCGTGCCGCGTCAGCTCACCACGTTCGGGGGCCCTGACAACGATCCCGACACGGAGAGCCGGCCAGCCTGGAGCCCCGACGGGCGCTCGATCGCCTACCTCCAGGGCGGGCTCCCGAAGCTCATCTACTATGGGCTCCAGCAGCTCGCGGTGGTTCCAGCGGCGGGCGGCGCGCCGCGCCTGCTTACCGCGGCGCTCGACCGCAGTGTGGCGAACCCGACGTGGTCGCCGGATGGGAAGGCGATCCTGTTTCAGGTGGAGGACGACCGCGCGGTGCAGCTGGCCCGCGTGCCCGCCGCCGGCGGCGCGATCGAGCGGCTCATCGCCGAGTCCCGCGTGGTCACCGGCTTCACCACCGCACCGGGCGGGAGGGTCGCAGTGGCGGTGGCCACGCTGGACGCCCGCCGAGGTGTTCGCCCTGGACAGCGCGGGAAACGCGCTGCGCCCGCTGTCACGCCAGAACGACGCGTGGCTGAAGGAGGTCAAGCTCGCACCCACGGAGCCCATCACCTTCAAGAGCCGCGACGGCACCACCGTGAACGGCCTCGTCGTGAAGCCGCCGGACTTCCGGGCGGGAACGCGCTACCCCGCGATTCTCCGCATCCACGGCGGACCGGTGTCGCAGTTTCAGTACGAGTTCAGCCATCTGTTCCAAGTGCTCGCGGCCCACGGCTACCTCGTGGTCGTCGCGAATCCACGCGGCAGCTCGGGACGCGGCGAGGCATACGCGACGGCCATCTACGCCGACTGGGGGAACAAGGACGCGCAGGACGTGCTGGCGGCGGTCGACTACGTCACTGCCCAGGGGCTGGCCGATCCGGCGCGGCTCGGCGTGGGCGGGTGGAGCTACGGCGGGATCCTCACCAACTACGTGATCGCCCAGGACCGGCGCTTCAAGGCCGCCGTGAGCGGCGCCTCGGCCTCGAACATCCTCGCCGGGTACGGCACCGATCAATACGTCCGCGAGTACGAGGCGGAGCTGGGCGTCCCCTGGAAGCACTCGGACGTCTGGCTGAAGCTCTCATTCCCGTTTCTGCACGCCGACCGGATCGTCACGCCCACCCTGTTCCTGTGCGGGGACAAGGATTTCAACGTGCCGCTACTCAACTCGGAGCAGATGTATCAGGCGCTCAAGAGCCTCGGCGTGGAGACCGAGCTGGTGATCTATCCGGGGCAGCGCCACGCAATCGGGAAGCCCAGCTACCTGCGGGATCGCATGGAGCGGTATCTGGCGTGGTACGATCGGCACCTCAAGAACTGAGCGCGCCGCCTCGCGACGGCGGAGCGGCGCGCCTCCCCCCGGGGACCCGGCTAGTGATGTCCTCCCCCCGACCCGACGCCGGCGCTGTCCACGGTCAGCTGCAGCGCGACGGTGCAGACCAGAACACGCTTCGTGGTGGTGTCCGCCCCCGGGATCGATACCCAGGAGCAATGCATTCCGCCCGACCCGACGCCGGCGCTGTCTTGCGTCACGGTGAGCTTGCCCCCGCCGCTTCCCACGCCCGCACTGTCGAGGACCATGCTCATGCTGCTCGAGAGCGTGCACTTCAGGCTCTTCTTGGCGTTCCGCGCCGTGTCGGCGGGCGTCGTCGGTATCCACAGGCATTGACGTTTCCCGAGCTTCATGTGCTTGGGCTTCGGGGACTGCGACTGATACGCCGCCGCGATAGCGGCGGCTGCCAGGGCGACCAGCAAGATGCCTTTCGCGTTCATGGGCGTCGTCCTCCGGTTCATTGTAGGGAGTCTCGGGCGCGGCGCGCCTCGGCGACGGTCGGCGCCAGGTCCGGATCGGGATGAGTCAGGGTGGCGAGAACGATGCTCCAGTGACGGCGCGCGTCGGCCCGGACCCCCAGGCGCTCGGCGAGACGCGCCATCCGCTCGTGCGCGAACGGAAACACCAGGCCTCGAAGCGCGAAGGCGCTTCCCGGCATGCGCGTGGGTCGCACGACGAGCTCCAGCAGCGCCAGCGCGGAATCGACGTGCCCGAGGTGCCGGTAGGCGTCGGCGGCCGTCCAACGGAGGGCGAGGGTGTTCACCCGGTCGAGCAGCGCGCTGTCGTGCTCGCCGCGGGCGGCGGCGGGTCCGATCGACGCGACCACATCCGCCCAACGGCCGGCTCCCGCCGCCAGGCGGGCCTGGAGCAGGGCGGACCCGTAGCCGAGGCGAGCGCGCTCCGACTCGGACAGCCGCAGCACGCGCCGCAGACGACGCCGCGCGCCGACCGAGTCCCCGAGTTGCGCGGCCCAGAGGCCGTAGGTGATGAGTCCCGGTCCCGAGGTGTCGCGGTCCGCCGCGGCGGGGAGCGGCGGCGCGGCGCGCCCGGCCGCATCGGCCAGCAGTAAGCGCGCGCGCTCGTACCACCGGGCCACATCGGGTGGCGCGCCCACGGCGGCATCCGCCAGGGCGCGATCGGCCGCGTCCACGCCTCCCCGAGCGGCCAGCGCCGCCGCCCCCGTCGCCACCGCCTGGGCGCGCAACCACGTGGGCGCCGACGGCGCGCCGGCGGTGGCCGCCGCCACGGAGTCCGCTCCGACCCAGTCGTCCGTCGCGGTCGCGAGCAACAATTGGATGTAGGTCGCGAACGGGCCGGTCAGGTCCCGCGCCGCGGCCCGTGCCCGGTCGACCTGGCCGAGCGTCACCAGCGTCGCGACCTGGTTCAGGAGCTGAATCTGCGCCTGGCGGGCGCCGAAGGGGTGAGCGGCGACCGCGCGCTCGAAATCCGCCAACGCCTCTTCGTACCGCCCGAGCGCGAGCAGGTAGAGACCGCGATTGTTCAGGACGCTGTAGGATCGTGGAAAATGCTGCAGATAGAGGTCGCAGGCGTGAACGGCCGCGGGCAGGTCGTACCGCATCGTATACGCGGCCTCCGCCTCGACCCGGTAGCGACGCGGGACGCCGAGGCGATCCGGCCGCTTGAGCGCTTCGGCGAACGCGATCCGCGCCGAGTCGAGCATCCGCTCGTTCAAGTAATTCCAGCCGATGACGTGCCAAGCCGATGCGAAGCCGGTGTCCAGCGACAGGGCCTCGCGCAGGACGCGGTTGCTGCCGACTCCGTCTCCTTTGTACTGGAGCGTGACACCTTCCACGTATCGACGATACGCCTCGAACGAGGGTGTGGCCGCCTGCTCCAGGGAGAGGTTGGCCTGGATCGCGGCGCGCCGCTCGCCCAGGCCTTCCCGGACTTCGCGCGCCAGCCGTTGCACGGTGGGCACGATGTTCGAATCGGCCGCCGCGCCCGCCACCGAGACGATGTCGGTGCCCGCGTCGGCATCGATGACTTGAAGCACGATCGAATAGCTCGCCCGGCCCAGTCGGCTGACGCTCCCGACCAGGACCGCGCGAATGGCGCTGCGGTAGGCCAGCTCCCGAGCGATCTCGGGCGTGACGTGCGTCGAGTCGGGTTTGCCCGCCGAGCGGAGCACGCCGCCGAGCTGTTGGCGCGGGAGCGTGCTGAGGTAGCGGGACTGGTTGAGCTCCGCCGTCGTGAGCTCGCGCAGGGCGTCCGCCATCCCGGGATCGTCCGGTGGGCCGTCGAAGTCCGCCACCAGGATCCAGTCGCGCTCGCCAAAATGCGCCGCGCCGGCGCCATGCAACGACACGCGTGCCAGCACCGCGATGCTGGCGGCCGCGACGACGCCCACCCACCCGCGACGCGGCAGGCGCCAAGGACGGCCGGTCCGGGGTGTCGGATGGGCTCCGGTGAGGGCCGCTTGGAACGCTCCGGCCGTCGCGAAGCGGTCGGCGGGCAGCTTCGCGAGCGCGACCTCGACCGCGCGGATGACGTGGCGCGACAGCGTCGGGCGCACGACGCGGAGCGAGCGCGGCGACTCCTGGAGGTGTCGCGCCAGCACGCCGCGGGCCCCCGCGCCCGTAAAGGGGGGCGCGCCCGACAGCATCTCGTACACGACGCATGCCAGCGCGTACTGATCGCTGCGGCCGTCCACTTTGGCGCCCGCCGCCTGCTCGGGGCTCATGTAGGCGGGCGTGCCGAGCGTCATGCCCGTGGCGGTGAGCGTGTCGCCACCGGCCTCGCTCACGGCGTGCGCGATGCCGAAGTCGGCGACCACGGCGTGGCCCCCGGCCAACAGAATGTTCTCGGGCTTGATGTCGCGGTGGACGACGCCCCGGCTGTGCGCGTAGTCGAGCGCCTCGGCCACTTCGGCGGCGATCTGCAGCGCCTCGGGCGCGGGGAGCTGCGTCTCGCGGGTCAGGCGCTCGCGCAGCGTATCGCCTTCGATGAACGGCATGACGTAGTACAGGAACCCGGCGGCCGAGCCCGAGTCGTGCAGCGCCAGGATGTGGGGGTGAGTCAGGTGGGCGGCGATGTCGATTTCGCGGACAAAGCGCTCGGGTCCCACGGTCGCGGCAACGTCGGGACGCAGCACCTTGAGCGCGACCAGGCGGCGGTGCTTCACATCTTGGGCGAGAAAGACCGTCGCCATCGCCCCGTGGCCCAGCTCCCGCTCGATGGCGTACCGCCCGGCTAGCGCCGACTGCAACCGTTCGAAGGTCTCGGGCAGACAGTCGCTTTGAAGGTGCCCAGGCAATTCTACGGCGCGCGCCGCCGCGAGGCCAGCTAGTCCACGCGCTCGAGCCGCGGGTTGGGCCGGTAGCCGCGGCCCACCTTGGCGACGGGTTTCCCCTCCACCCGCACCACGTCGGCGGTGAAATCGAAGCGCCCCTGGAACAAGCTCGACCCCACCCCATACATGTCGACGGGGACGTCCTCTTCCTCGAACTGGCGGATCTTCTCGACGGTAAATCCGCCGGACACGACGATCTTCACGAACCGGAATCCTTCTTTGTCGAGCGCGCCGCGCACGTTCCACACCAGTTGCGGGTTGACCCCGGTCGGCTTGAACGTGCCCATCTGCGGAATGACGGACTTATCGACCAGCGTCTCCGACGTGTCGATGCGCACGCCGTACAGCCGCTCGCCGAGGGCGCGGGCGACTTTGAGCGACGTGTCCACGCAGTCGTTCTCGAAATCGACCAGGGTGATGAGCCGCACGCCGGGGTCCATGCGCTCGGCGAACTTGCGGGAGGCCAGCACGGTATCGCCGCCATACGCGGCGATGAGTCCGTGGGGCACGGTGCCCACGCCTTCGGAGCCCCACCACGAGGCCTGCGCATCGGTCGAGACCCCGATCGCGCCGGCGATGTGGGCGGCGTAGCCGTCGCCGGTCTGCACCAGCCAGTGATCGTGCCGCGCCGGGAAGAACATCACCTGCTTGGGCCGCGCGGCTTCGACGACGCGACGCGTATTGGTCCCGACTTTGGTGCGCCGGGCGAGCACGCCCAGGTAGAGCGTCTCCAGATGGGCGAACGCGTCGTATGGCCCCTCGATGAGGAGCACCGTCTCCCACGGCTCGATCTCGTCGCCGTCGTACAGGGCGTACACCTGGAGCTCGTCCCACTCGGTGGAGCAGAGCTTGAGGATGGCGATCGCCTCGTCGATGCCGCCGAGGAAGGCATGCGCCTTGCCGAACACCTGCATCGTCACGCAGGGGCGATGGTTGTCCTTGAGCAGCAGCTCCCGCGTGCGGACGAAGTACTTATCGGAGTAATAGCCCTCCCGCATGCGCTCGACGGGAAGGTGGAAAATCGAGGGATGGAGCCGCGGCTTCCGGGACATCGCTGGATAATAGCGCGCTCACCGCACCGCCGGCCAGGCGAAGGTGGCGACGAGCGTGTCGCCGTCCACGAGCGCGAGGCGCCGGGCCACGTTGTCGAGCCGGCCGCAGCGCACGCGTGCCGGGCCCGACGACCCGGGGACCAGCAGCCGCAGACACACGACGTCTGCGTCCACCGCCAGCGCGCTGTCGCGACCGGTGCGGGGCGGCTCGGGCCGCTCGAGCGTGACATCGAAATCGAAGGTCTCGCCGCCCAGCACGAAGCTGACGCGCCGGCCCGGCGCCTCGGGGATGAAATCGACGGTACGCTGGCTGCTCGCGGTGTCGCCGCGCACCAGGCTCATCCGCACCGTCACCCGGCGGGGCGGAATCACCGCCTGGGCGTCGAAGGCGATCGCGCTATCCACGATCGTGACCTCCTCGCTCGCCCGCGTCTCGCCGGCCGCGAACTGACGGCCCACGGTGATCTCGACCCACAGGGGCGGCCGCGTCGCGCGGGTCGGCACCCCGGCACCGCTGGTCCCGAACGGATAGAGGCGGGCCGTGCCGCCCCACGGGAGGCGGGTCCAGAGCCGGTAGCTGTCTTCCTCCCACAGGGGCAGGCCGCGGCGCGAGCGACCCGCCGCGCGGCGACTGAAGAACAGCGCGGCGAGATTGACGGTATCGGGCTCGGGGAGGGTGCCGAGCAAGCCACGCAGCTCGGCTCCCGGCGCGCGTAGGGAGAGCCGCAGGTTCGTCTCCGGCGGGCCGGTCACGACGCCGCTCGCCAGCAGTTGCGTGTCGGCCCCGGCCGCCGCGGGCTGGACGACGCGGAGGCGATAGGTCACGCGGTAGTTCGGCGCCTGCAGCGCCGCCACCAGCAGGGCGGCCGCGGCGACCGGGAGGCTACTGCGCCACGAACGTCGCACGCGTCGCCTCGAGCGGGCCCGCGCCCGGTCCACCCCAGCGCCAGTGTGCCAGCCACCCCGCGGCGGCCCCGGCCACGAGGGCAAGCACGACCGCGATCGCCAGCGCGCGGGCGCGAATACGGGGCCGGGGCACGGTGCGGGCGTGGGGTTCCCCCGCCGAACGGGCGAACGCCACGCGCATCTCGAGGTGGTTGACGCGCGCTTCGGCGCAGTGCCGGCACGAGGCGAGATGGCGGGACAGCGCGGCGCGCTCGGGCAGGCTGAGCTCGCCGTCCAGCTCCAGGTCGATCTGGCGCACCCAGTCTTCGTGCATCAGGGTAGCTCCTCCCGCACGCGGTAGCGCAGCGCCCGGCGCTGCATCCAGCGGACGGCAAGAGCGTCCGCCAGGCTCCGGAACGCCCGGTTCCACATCCCGTATTTGGTCTTGCCGTAGCGGCGCGGGCGGTGACGCACGGGCACTTCGCGGACGCTGCCCCCCTGCATGCGGATGAGCGTCGGGAGGAAGCGATGCATCCCGTTGAAGAGCGCCAGCTCGCGCAGCGCGTCGGCGCGGAACGCCTTGAGGGAGCAGCCGGTGTCGCGGATCGTCTCCCGATTGAGGCGGTTGCGGATGCCGTTGGCGATGCGG
>Ga0209350_1000105_pt1 | contig 53623 bp, 49 predicted proteins | sample GraSoi013_2_20cm_2_FD_185822 | JGI IMG/M metagenome (GOLD analysis project Ga0209350, IMG submission 185822) | Grasslands soil microbial communities from the Angelo Coastal Reserve, California, USA - Sample 09_27_2013_2_20cm (SPAdes) (version 2) | ecosystem: Environmental > Terrestrial > Soil >...
CGCTGCGCACCTACTGGAAACAGCAGATCGGATACGGCCGGGCAGAGGCGATGCTGGAGCGGAAATGGCCCGAGAAGTACAACGGCCCGGGGCACGTGCGCTGGGCCGGCCGCATCTACGGCAGCGGGCTGACGCGCGCGCTCCGGTGGCGCCGGGCGCGCGTCTATCACGGCATCTGGGGCCTCGCGCCGTATCAGTCGCTCTATGAGCCCGCGCCGAGCTTGCTTGGCTCGCTGCTGCAGATGCCGGAATGGCACCTGGCGTTCGCGCTCCTGATGGGACTGTCGGCGCTGAGCTTCTTCTGGAGCCCGCTCACGCTTTTGCTGCCGTTGCTCATCGGCGCCGCCCTGCTACCGCTGGCGCAGGCCTGCCTGAGCGCAGCCCACGCTTCATTCCCGGACGCGCCGCCCAGCAGGGCGGCCCTGCTGAAGCGGCGCTTGTTGACAGGAGCGCTCCATCTGGTTCAGCCGCTCGCCCGACTGCGTGGGCGGCTCAAAGAGGGCCTGACTCCCTGGCGCTGCCGCGGCGCCTCACAACTAGCACCGCTCTGGTCCGTGACGAGCTCCATGTGGAGCGAGCACTGGCAGCCTCCGGTCCAGCGGCTCAATTCCATCGCGACCGCCCTGCGTCTGGAGGGCGGTTGCGTGCTGCGCGGCGGCGAGCATGACCGCTGGGACCTGGAGGTGCGGTGCGGGTTCCTGGGGGCCGCCCGGCTGCTCATGGGGGTCGAAGACCACGGCGGCGGGCAATTCGTGCGCCTTCGCTTGTGGCCCGACGTCCCGGCATGGGTCCTGGTCTTCACCGTCGGCTTCGCGGCTCTCGCCCGTGGCGCGTTTCGCCACGACGCCTTACCGGCAGCCGCCGTCCTTGGCCTCATGGCTCTGTTGCCCGCGCTGCGCACGCTCCAGCAGTGCACGGCCGCCATGGCGACGATCGCCCGGGGCTTGAAACGACTCCAGGACGGAGGCGCGTGATAGGCGACGTCGTCCTCTTCCGCCGGCTGCTGAGCCAGGCCCGACCCTACTGGCCGCATGTCGTCGCCCTGTTCCTGCTCAGCCTGCTGTCCAGCCCGCTGTCGCTGCTCACGCCGCTGCCGCTCAAGATCGCAGTGGACAGCGTGATCGGCTCGCACCCGCTCCCGCATGTCATCGCCCCGCTCGTGCCGGAGGCCATCGCGCACTCTCCGGCTGTCCTGCTGGCCATCGCCGTGGGCCTGCTGTTGACGGTTGCACTGCTGCGCCAGCTTCAGGAACTGACCAACACGCTGCTGCAGGCCTACGTCAAGGAGAAGCTGCTCCAGAACTTCCGGGCGCGGCTCTTCCGCCACGTCCAGCGCCTCTCCCTGGCCTACCACGACGCTAGAGGCACGTCGGATTCCACGTACCGGATCCAACAGGACGCCATGGCAATCCAGTACGTCCTGATCGACGGCGTCATCCCGTTCATCTCCGCCACTGTCACGCTCGTCGGGATGATCTACGTCATGACCCGGATCGACTGGCAACTGGCCCTGATCGCTCTCGCCATCTCGCCGGGTCTGGTTGTGACCGGGCGGATCTTCCGCCGACGTCTGCGCCGACACTCGCGAGAGGCGAAGAAGCTCGAGAGCTCCAGCATGTCGATCGTGCAGGAGGTTCTAGGGGCCCTGCGCGTCGTCAAGGCCTTCGGCCAGGAAGCGCGGGAAGAGGAGCGCTTCATCCGTCGCTCCACGGAAGGCATGAAGGTTCGGCTTCGACTCGCCAGCCTGGAAGGCAGCTTCAACGTCCTGGTCGGGCTCGCGAGTGCTGCCGGAATGGCCGCCGTGCTCCTCATCGGCGTCCGCCACGTCGGCGCCGGGGTGCTCACCCTGGGCGAGCTGCTCATGGTGATGGCTTACATGAACCAGCTCTATGAGCCCCTGAAGACGATCAGCCGGAAGGCCGCAACTCTCCAGCTGCATCTGGCGAGTGCCGAGCGGGCCTTTGCCCTGCTCGACGAGCCATCCGATGTCGAGGAGCGACCGGATGCCCGGCCACTTGGGCGGGCCAACGGCGCCATCGCGTTTCGGAATGTCTCTTTCGCCTACGGCAAGGATCGTCCGGTACTGCACGACATCTCGTTCGACGTCGAGCCGGGTGCCCGCCTTGGGATCGCGGGTGCGTCCGGCGCCGGCAAGAGCACGCTGATCAGCCTGCTCACGCGGTTCTACGACCCGACAGAGGGTGAGATCCGGCTCGACGGCGTTGACCTCCGGGACTTCAGGCTTGAGGATCTCCGCCGTCAGTTCGCGGTAGTACCTCAGGATCCGGTGCTCTTCTCGGCCAGCATCGCCGAGAACATTGCTTACGCCAGGCCGGGGGCGAGCGAGAGCGACCTGGTCGCGGCGGCGCAGGCAGCGAACGCCCACGAGTTCATCGTCCGGCTCCCTCAGGCCTATGACACCCAGGTGGGCGAGCGCGGCATCCAACTCTCGGGCGGCCAGCGCCAGCGCATCGCTATTGCCCGCGCCTTCCTGAAGGACAGCCCGGTGCTGATCCTGGACGAGCCGACGAGCGCCGTCGATGACGAGGCGGAGGCAGTGATCGTGGAGGCGATCCGGCGGCTGATGCGCGAACGCACCGTCATCCTGATCACCCATCGCTCAAGCTTACTGGAAAACTGCACGTCGCTCGTCGTGCTCGAAAACGGTCGCTTGGTTTCCGACACCACCTACGCGCCGGTCGTGCTCACCTCGGCCACCGGGCCTGCCGTCGTTGGCAAGCAGCAGGCAACCTTCATGAGTCATCCGGCCGTTCACGCCTGGCGCCAGCTGTACCCGGACGCTGAGCTGCTGCGGATCACACCCCTGAGGGTCCGCAGGCGAAAGAGCACGATCTACCGGCTAGAGGGTGCGGGGCCGGCCGGCTCTGCGGTGATCGCCAAGTGGTCCCAGGGGTCCCAGAGGGCGCATGCCCTCATCGAGCGCACCGTCTACGAGAAGATTCTTCCGGGCCTGAGCGTCCCGTCGCTCCGCTACTACGGGTTCCTCGAGGACTCGGACGTCGACCGTTGCTGGCTCTTCCTGGAGGAGGCCACCGGTGCCAAGTACTCGAGGTTACTCGCCGCAGACCGCGCGCAGGCTGCCCGCTGGCTCGGCCTGCTGCACACCGCGGCGACGGAGGCCGCTGCCAAGGCGCAACTGCCCGATGGAGGCCCGGGCCGCTATCGGGAGTTCCTGCGGTCGGGCAGCGAAGAGATCCAGAAGCATCTCGGCAATCCCGTGCTGGACCCCGACCACATCGACTTCCTCGATGCGATGCTTGCACGCCTAACCGAGTTGGACGGGCGTTGGAATCGACTGGAAGAGATCTGTGATGGCGCGCCGCCGACGCTGGTTCATGGCGATTTCAATGGAAAGAACCTGCGCCTGCGTCCCGCCGGTGACGGTTCCGCCGTCGTCGTCTTCGACTGGGAGGACGCCGGGTGGGGCGTCCCCGCCGTCGACCTGGCCCAGCAGGCGGTGCCCGCTAGCAGCCTATCGGCGAACCCCGACATTCCGACCTACTGGTCGACGGTCCGGGGGCGCTGGCCACAGGTGAGCATCGAGACATTGCAGCGGCTTTCCTACTGCGGCACCGTGTTCCGGGTGCTGGCCGCGCTGTACTGGGAATCGCTCAACCTCGCAACCGAGTGGGCCTCGAAGTCTGTCAGCAACATCCGGCTGTTCGACGCTGAGCTGGACCATGCCCTCACACGGCTCGGCTGGAACGGGCGTTCGGTGTCCGCTCACGCCGCCGAGCGGACCACAGCGGACCGAGGATCATGAGCACCGCGATTTGCATCGCGCCGGCCCGCACCCTCGCGTATCCCCAAGGTGGCGGGCACCTGTGGGTGTATCTCCAGTGGGCCCTGGGCCTGCGGGCGCTGGGCTGTCGGGTGATCTGGCTGGAAGGGATCGACCCCCGCAATCCCGAGCACGACCGCCGGGAGAAAGTGGCGACGCTCAAGGGCCGCTTGGAGCCATACGGCTTGGCGGAATCCGTCGCGCTGTTTTCGTTGAACGACGAACCCCTGCCGCGCGACATTGCCGAGCGCACGCTGGACCTCGACGCGGCCGCCGAAGCCGACCTGCTGCTCAACCTGTGGCACTCCCTCCCCGCATCCGTGGTGAGCCGCTTCCGACGCTCCGCGTTCGTTGACACCGACCCAGGGCTGCTGCAGATCTGGATGACGAGGGGAGACGTCCGAGTGGCGCCGCACCACATCTACTTCACCATCGGCGAGACCGTCGGGACCCCCGCGGCCCGCTTCCCCGACTGTGGCCTCCGCTGGCATTACACGCCGCCGCCTGTCTTCCTGCCCGAGTGGCCGCCCACCCCGGTGGATCCGACCGCACCCTACACGACGGTCACCCACTGGTGGGGAAGCACATTCGAGTTCCGGGGACAGCCCATCAACGAGGAGAAGTACGTCTCGTTCCTGGAATACAAGGATCTCCCGTCCCGGACGCCCGTAAGGCTCGAGTTGGCAGTCTGCCTGGTCGAGCACTACGAACATTGGCGGACCCGTCTGGAACCCCTCGGGTGGAAGATCCGCGAGGCCTGGGAGGTGAGCGCGACGCCGGAGCAGTACCGCGCATACATCCAGCGGTCGAGGGGAGAGTTCAGCTGCGCGAAGCCGGTCTGCATGACTCTCGCAAACGCATGGATCAGCGACCGGACCCTCTGCTACCTCGCCAGCGGCAAGCCGGCCGTCGTCCAGCACACGGGCAAAAGCCGCTTCCTGCCGGATGCCGAGGGCCTCTTCCGCTTCCGGAGCTTGGACGAAGCCGCTCGGGCGTTGTCCGCCGTGGAGTCGGACTACGAGCACCATTCTCGGCTCGCCCGCGAGCTTGCCGAGGAGTTCGACTCCCGCCAGGTCGTCGCCCGGGTCCTGGAGCGGGCCCTGGCGATGAGCCGCGCCGACCGGCCCGAGCCGGCAGCGGGAGCAGATCGGTCAGAGGAGGCAGCCGGCGCAAGGGGGACACACTCATGAAGTGGCTCATCATCACCGGGGACGACTTCGGAATGAGTCCGGGCATCAACCTGGGCCTCATCGAGGCACACCATTGCGGGATCCTCACGAGCGCGAGCCTCCTGGTGAACAGACCGGCGAGCGAGGCGGCGACCGCCCTCGCGCGAGAGTGTCCGGTCCTGAGCCTGGGGCTGCATCTGGAGCTCGCCACGGACGACCCCGAAGGCGTCCACGCGCAGATCGAGCGGCAGGTCGCGCGGTTCCTGGAGCTCGTCGGCGCCCTCCCCACCCACCTGGACTCGCACCACAACGTGCACCATGAGCAGCAGGTGCTACCTCACGTGCTTGCGTGGGCCCGGCGTAGCGCGGTGCCAGTGCGGGGTCACTCCGCGATCCGCCATGTCTCAAAGTTCTACGGGCAGTGGGGTGGCGATACCCATCTCGAGCAGATCGGGGTCGAAGGGCTCCTTCGCCTGTTGGACGAGGAGGTCCGGGATGGCGTGACCGAGCTGGCCTGCCATCCCGGCTATGTAGAGGCCGGATTTCGTTCCAGCTACGCTGCGGAGCGTGAGGTGGAGCTGAGGACGCTGTGCGATGAGAGGGTGCGCCAGGCGATCGGCCAGCGGGAGATTGAACTCATCGGGTTCCGGGACCTCCCGGGGCTGGCCAAGCCCGGTTTACGTCACCCCGGAGACCGCGCGCCGCCGTGGCGGGAGGTGTTGGGGAGATGAGGAAGTTGCGAATCGGATTCCTCGTGCCGTCCTACTCTCCGCAGAGCACGAGCCATATGCCGACCGTGATGCGGGCGCTCTCGGACGCTGGGGTGGTAGTCGACGTCGTCGACCCCGTGAAGCAGATGCTCGAGCTGTCAAACGTCCGGGTCGAGCACGATCTCTACGTCCTGAAGAAGACGAACCGCCTCGCCCTCAGCCTCGCCGGAGTGCTGCACGCCCAGGGCGCCGTGATCGTGAATCCGTATCCGGTGACCGTGGCGCTACGCGATAAGATCATCACCTCCCGGATTCTACAAACGGCAGGGGTGCCGATGCCCGCCACCTACGTCGCTTCGCGCCCCGACCATCTGGGGTCGCTCCTGGAGGGGGGACCGCTCATCGTCAAGCCGTATCAGGGCTCCGAGGGCTTCGGCGTTCGCGTCGTGCGGAGCGTCGCCGAGCTCGCGGCCGTGCCGGCCGGCAAGGATCCCGTCTTCGCCCAGCGCTACTGCCCGCCCCAGGGCCGCGACCGGAAGATGTACGTGATTGGCGGCAGGGTGTTCGGTGTCAAGAAAGTCTTCCCTGCCCGGACCGATGCGGAGAAGCACGGCGAGCCGTTCAGACCCACGGCAGAATTGCGCGAGATCGCCCTGCGCTGCGGCCGGGCGTTCGGCATCGACTTCTACAGCGTCGACATCATCGAGAGCGAGGGGAAGCCGTACGTCGTCGACATGTGCAGCATCCCCGGGTGCAGGGGCGTCCCGGACGGGGCAGCGCATCTGGCGTCCTACCTCTACGCTGTAGCGGAGCGCGCCGCCCGGGGACAGTCGCCGTTCGAATCGGCTGTCCCTACCGAGGCGGTGTCAACGGAGGCAGTCCGGTGAGCCTCACGATCTGCCTCACCCCGGCGCAGACGATTGAGTATCCGCGGGGCGGCGGCCATCTCTGGGTGTATCTGAACTGGGCTCTCGCCCTACGCGCCGACGGATGCCGCGTCATCTGGTTGGAGGGCGTTGACCTAAACGACAGGGCGAACTCGCGCCGCCGGCGGCACGACACCGATGTGCGTGAATGCATCGCCACCCTGAAGCAGCGACTGGAGCCCCATGGCTTTGCGGATGCGATCGCGCTCTTCTCGTTGAACGACAAACCGCTTCCGCAGGATCTGGCCGAGGGCTGCCTGGACCTGGATGCTGCTGCCGAGGCCGACCTCCTGCTGAACCTGTGGCATTCCTTACCCTCACCCGTGGTGCGCCGCTTCCGACGCTCCGCATTCGTCGACACTGACCCAGGGCTGCTGCAGACCTGGATGACCACCGGCGAGCTGAACGTGGCACCGCACGACATCTATTTCACGGTCGGAGAGGCGGTGGGCACGCCGGCGGCGCCGTTTCCCGACTGCGGCCTGCGGTGGCACTACACGCCACCGCCGGTGTTCCTGCCCGAATGGCCTCAGACCCCGGCGGAGTCCGGCGCCCCGTACACGACAGTGGCCCACTGGTGGGGCGGGTCAGTGCGCTTGGGCGGCGAGCAGGTCAGCGGAGATAAGGTTGCCGCATTCTTGGAGTACGCGCACCTGCCGGCTCACACCCCGGTCACCCTCGAGCAGGCGATCTGCCTCGGGCGCCTCTTCGAGGAGTGGCGCGCGCGCCTGGAGCCGCTCGGCTGGAGGCTCCGGGATGCCTGGGACGTGAGCGCGACGCCTGAGCAGTATCGCGCCTACATCCAGCGATCGAGAGGTGAGTTCAGTTGCGCCAAGCCAACCTACGTCAAACTGGCGACCGGTTGGGTCAGCGACCGCACTGCCTGCTATCTGGCCAGCGGGAAGCCGGCCGTGGTGCAGCACACGGGTCCCAGCCGCTTTTTGCCCGATGCCGACGGCCTCTTCCGGTTCCGGAACATGGACGAGGCGGAGCGCGCGCTGGCCCAGGTGGAGTCCGACTACGAGCGCCACTGCCGTCTGGCACGCGCGCTGGCCGAGGAACACTTCGATGCCCGTCGCATCGTGGGGCGTGTGCTCGAGCAAGCCCTGGCCGAGCGTGTGGGCCATCCAGCATAGCGATATGAACGCGGCCATCGATCACACCACAGAGCTTCGCCACGCGCTGGAACGCAGCGGCGAGCCCGGTGCCGCCGAGCTGCTCGAAGCCCTGCAGACGCTCCTGGGCGCCGAGGCCGACGGGCCGACGATCGCCCTGACACAGCTCAAGCGTCGAGTGTACCGGCTGCAGCTCAAGCCGGGCCCCGGACCACGCTCCCTGATCCTCAAGCGCAGCGAGCCGGCGATCGCGCAACTCACCCGACTGGTCGCCGAACGCTGGCTCCCGGCCATGGGGCTGGGCGACCGCTGTGCCCCCTTGCTGGCGACGGCGGCGGAGCGGCAGGGCCGGTGTGTGTGGCAGATCTATGAGGATCTCGGCGACGAGACCCTCGACCTATGCCCGGAACGTTCGCGCGTCGAGTCGGCTGTCGAACTCGTGGCCGAGCTGCACACGCGTGCCGCTGAGCACCCGCTGCTGCCGGAGGTCCGCCACCACAGCAAGGACCTGGGCCTGTCCTTTTTCGTGTCGAACCTCGCCGACGCCATCCGTGGCCTCGAAGCGCTGCCCCGGGCTGCCTTCCAGCCGTCGGCAAACACGATGGCGCTGCGAGATCGTCTGCTCGATCGATTGTACCCCGCGCTCACGGACGCTCCCCGGAGGGCACAGGTCCTGAAGGAAGCGGGGGGACCGGACACGCTCCTGCACGGCGACCTGTGGCGAGCGAACGCGTTCGTGACGGCCACAGGCAACGGCACCCGTGTGCGGCTCATCGACTGGGATCATGTGGGGGTCGGGCCGTTCAGCTACGATCTCTCGACGTTCCTCATGAGATTTTCACCAGCCGAGCGGCCATGGCTCCTGAGTCACTACCGCCAGGCAGTGGCCGTGGTGGGCTGGCGGCTGCCTGCGGAACGGGAGCTCAACGTGTTGTTCGAGACCGCGGAGTACGCGCGCTTCGCGATCCGGGTGGCCTGGGCCGCCATGGCCTGGCTGCACGACGGCGCCGAGTGGGTCCCCGTCGAGTTGGCCGAAATCGCGCGCTGGTTCGAGGCATGGCGCCCAGTACTCGATGAACAAAATCGCCAATCATAAACGCGTCCTCGTCACCGGCGGCGCCGGATTCCTCGGCTCGCACTTTTGCGACCGCCTGGTCGCCGACGGCTGCGATGTGCTGTGCGCCGACAATTTCTTCAGCGGCACCAAGGACAACATCGCCCATCTCATCGGGAATCCCCGTTTCGAGCTGCTGCGCCACGATGTGACTTTCCCGCTCTACGTGGAAGTGGATGAAATCTACAATCTCGCCTGCCCCGCGTCCCCCATCCATTACCAGTACGATCCCGTCCAGACCACGAAAACCAGCGTACACGGCGCGATCAACATGCTGGGCCTGGCGAAGCGAACGAAAGCGAAAATTCTTCACGCATCCACCAGCGAAGTCTATGGCGACCCCACCGTCCATCCCCAGACGGAGGACTACTGGGGCCACGTCAACCCCATCGGCCTGCGCTCCTGCTACGACGAAGGCAAGCGCTGCGCCGAGACGCTTTTTTTCGACTATCGCCGCCAGCACAACCTCCGGATCAAGGTCGCGCGCATTTTCAACACGTACGGCCCTCGCATGCACCCGAACGACGGGCGCGTGGTGTCCAATTTCATCGCGCAGGCCTTGAAGGGCGCGCCCATCACCGTCTACGGGGACGGCAAGCAGACGCGCTCGTTCTGTTATGTCGACGATCTCATCGAGGCATTCGTCCGCTTGATGGCGACTCCCGACGATTTCACCGGCCCGGTCAACCTCGGGAACCCGGAGGAGTTCACCATCCTCGAGCTTGCCCGGAAGGTGATCGCAAACACGGGCAGCAGATCCGAGATCGTCTTCAAACCGCTGCCGAGCGACGACCCCATGCAGCGGCAGCCGGACATTTCATTGGCCAGGCAAATGCTCCAGTGGGAACCCGCAGTTGCGCTGAACGAAGGCCTGCGGCGAACGATCTCGTACTTTCGGGATGGTGATTTCAGGCGTTAGCGGAAGGACGTTTCGGTGGCGAGACATGTACTGGTTACGGGCGGCGCCGGCTATGTCGGGTCCCACGCGTGCAAGGCGCTCGCACGGGCGGGCTACACGCCGATTGCCTATGACAATCTCGTCCACGGGCATGAATGGGCTGTCCGTTGGGGCCCGCTGGAGAAAGGCGACATTCTCGACAAAGTCCGCCTCGACGAGGTATTGCGCAAATACCGGCCCGAGGCGGTGATGCATTTCGCCGCCTTCGCCTACGTCGGGGAGTCGGTGGAAAATCCGGGAAAATACTATCGCAATAATCTGTGCGGAACCGTGACGCTGCTTGAGTCCATGCGCGATCACGAGGTGGACCGGATCGTATTCTCGAGCTCCTGCTCGACGTACGGCGTGCCGCAAAGCCTGCCCATCAAGGAAACCCATCCGCAGAACCCCGTCAACCCTTACGGGGCGAGCAAGCGGATGGTGGAGCGTATGCTGGAGGATTTCGATGCGGCTCACGGGATCAAATCCGTTTGCCTGCGGTACTTCAACGCGGCGGGTGCGGATCCGGACGGAGAGCTCGGCGAGGACCATGATCCGGAGACACACCTGATTCCGCTGGTTCTTCGCACCGCGCTCGGGCAGCGCCCGTCGGTGGCGGTTTATGGTGGAGACTACCCGACTCCGGACGGCACCTGCGTCAGGGATTACGTTCATGTGGCGGATCTTGCCGACGCACACGTGGGCGCGTTGCGGTTCCTGGAAGAGCGCGGGGCATCCGACAGGTTCAATCTCGGAACCGGCCGAGGGGCATCGGTTAAAAACGTGCTGGAAGCCGCGAGACGGGTAACCGGGCGTCGAATTGCCGCGGACGTGGTAGCGCGCAGGCCCGGAGATCCGCCGCAATTGGTTGCCGACCCGACCCGGGCCGTCGAGTCGCTCGGGTGGCGCCCGAAGTATCCCGAGCTCGAGGTGCAAATCGAGCATGCGTGGAAGTAGCATGCCTCGGAGAAGGCCGCGGGCGCATCCCGGATGGCATGCGCTCGTCTAAACTAGTGCGGCCTCCGCTGTTCGATAACGCAGCTCCGCTCCGCCTTCGACATCTCGGTACGAAGTCGCAATTTCGCCGGGCTTTGCCGCCTTGAGCTGCGCGAGCCCCGGCATATCGCTGCCCTGGATATGCGAGGGCCCCGAGAAATCGCCCCTTTGAAACTGCGCCTGAGTGCAGTAACGGTCACGTACAAGAGGTGTTTTTTCATGGAGCTGGATTCTCAATGGCGCGCTTTCAGATGCTGATGCGTTCTCCCGCCGTGGGTGTGAGGCGTTCACCAGCCTTCGGCGTTCTACGCATGCTATTCCCGGTCATTGTCGCCGCCGTCTCGGCGGCCTCGGAAGCGCAATCGGCAGCGCGACCGCGGATCATCGTGGCAATTTCCGTAGACGAGTTCTCGGCCGATCTATTTACTGAATACCGGCCGCTGTTCAAGGCTGGATTGCATCGCCTGCAGACCGGTGTTGTATTTCCGGGCGGATACCAAAGTCATGCTGCGACCGAGACCTGTCCCGGCCATTCCACAATACTGACCGGCTCCCGTCCCGCGCGCACCGGCATCATCGCTAACGAATGGTACGACCAATCGCTCAGCAGGGCGGATAAGAAAGTGTACTGCTCGGAGGACCCCTCACTACCAGGTTCCTCTTCAACGAATTTTACTGTTTCTGCGCAGCTCCTTAAGGCCCAGACGTTAGGTGATCGTATGAAGTCGGCCAATCCCGGCAGTCGTGTCGTGTCTGTCGCCGGCAAGGATCGCGCGGCGATCATGATGGGTGGCCACGCAATGGATCAGGTGTGGTTTTGGAGCGGGAAATCCTTCGTAACGCTCAAGGGCATGGATCAGCCGACGCCTGCCATCGTCGACAAAGTGAACGCCGCGGTAGCGGTCGGGATCATGAAGCCCGATCTACCTGTACTGCCGGAACCGTGTCGTGTCCGCTCGGTTCCAGTGCGCGTCGCAGATAAGACAGTCGGCGTTCCACGTGAGCGCAAAGCAGGCGATTTTCAAGGTTTCCACACCTCACTGGCGTTTGATCGAGCGACGACCGATATTGCAATCGGACTGATTCGCGAGCTCCGTTTGGGCGCGGGCAAAGCGCCCGATGTGCTGTCAATCGGTCTTTCCGCGACCGATTACGTGGGTCATACATTCGGCACGGAAGGCGCGGAAATGTGCGCCCAGCTTTTGGGCGTGGATGAGAACGTTGGACGAATTCTGGCGGCCCTCGACGCCACGCACCAACCCTACGTCGTGGTGCTCACCGCCGATCACGGTGGCCAGGACCTCCCCGAGCGCAATAAAATCCATGGTATCCTCGATGCCGCTCGCGTGGATGCGGCGCTCCTGCCTGCCAACATGAGCAAGCAGCTCGCGGCGGAGTTTGATCTTCCCGAGCCCGTGCTGCTGGGTGTCGCGCCCTTCGGCGATATCTATCTCGCTCGAGGCATTCCCGGCAATGTTCGCTCAAGAGTGCTGGAAGCCGCGAAGGCACGCTATCTTGCACACCCACAGGTGGCCGCAGTCTTTACCCCGGCTGAACTTCGCCGGCTGCCACTTCCTTCGGAACCAGCGGACGAATGGTCACTGGCGGATCGCTTCCGGGCCAGCTTCGATCCGGAGCGGTCAGGTGATCTCATCGTCGCGCCGAAACCCCACATAACACCGATCATCGACGTGAGCACTTACGTGGCGACCCATGGTTCACCGTGGAACTATGACCGAAAGGTTCCGATTCTCTTTTATCGACCGGGTGTCGTAGGCTTCGAGCAATCGCTACCGGTCGAGACCGTCGACATATTGCCAACCCTGGCCGCGTTGATTGAGCTGCCGGTTCCGTCCGCCGAGATTGACGGCCGCTGTATCAACCTCGATGCCGCTACGGGAGATAGCTGTGCATTCGAACGTCATTGAGGCGACTTGCATGAGAGTGCGGACGCGCTCCGAGCGCGTCGATTTGCGATCGATCCAGGCTCGCATCCGATGGTGGCGTCGTCGATGCGATCAATGACCTTTACGGCCGCAGGAGCGCCTTGATCGCGCGGCGCTCATCCATCGCACGGTAACCCTCGGCGACCTGGTCGAGAGGCAAGGTGAGATCGAAGACCTTGCCGGGGTTGATCTTGCCGTTGCACACCAGGTCGATCAGCTTGGGCAGGAAGCGGCGTACCGGGGCGGGACCGCCGTGCAGGTGGACATGGGCGAAGAACAGCTCCTCACCCTTGAGCTCAACCCCATGCGGGACTCCAACATAGCTTACGTAGCCTCCCGGGCGCGTGGCATGGATCGCCTGCATCATTGACTCCTGCGTGCCGACGCACTCCAGCACCGAGTCAGCGCCCACTCCACCTGTCAGCTCCATGATGCGCGCGACACCCGCCTCACCGCGCTCTGTCACGATGTCGGTCGCGCCGAACTCGCGGGCCAGTTTCTGCCGCGATTCGTGACGGCTCATCGCGATGATCCGCTCTGCGCCCATTCGCTTGGCGGAGAGCACAGCCAGGAGACCCACCGCGCCATCACCAACGACCGCCACGGTGCAACCGGGCTTCACGTTGGCCGCATCGGCGGCGAACCATCCCGTTCCCATGACGTCGGAGACGGCCAGCAAGCTCGGAATCAGCTCCTTCCTGGGGACATCCGAGGTGGCCACGAGGGTACCGTCGGCGAGCGGGACGCGCAGCACGGGCGCCTGCGCGCCGCCCACAAATTCCCGGTGCTGACACGACGACTGGTAGCCGGCGTCACAGTTGGGACAGGCGTTGTCGGATGCAAAGAACGAACCGATGACGAACTGGCCCGGCTTGATCCTGGTGACCGCACCACCGACGTCCTCGACGATGCCACAGTATTCGTGCCCCATCGGAGTCGGCTCGGGGACCGCTTGGATGCCGCGGTAGGGCCAAAGGTCCGACCCGCACACGCACGTGGCCGACAGTGTGATGATGGCATCCGTCGGCTGGGCGATCCTCGGAGTGTCGCGCTCCTCGAAACGTATGTCGCGCGGACCGTACAGAACAGCGCCTCGCATCGTTTTATCTCTTCATCATCTTTTGGTGTTCGCTATCCCGTCACCATTTCAGCGCTCAGTGTGCCGTGAAGCCGCCATTCTTGCCCCATGAAATCACTCAGGCTAGCGAAGAAAGGTCGTAGCCCGGCTTCTTGTAGAGCTTCTCGGAGTTGCCGAGGATGTCGGGTTTGTAAACCTTCTCGGCCCAATCCCGTGAGCTGATCTCTTCGAATGCCACCGACACGGACTCTTCGCCGTAACCCAAGACATCCGTCACGCCTTTGACGATGACTTCGGTGAGCCGAGTCTTCTGGCGCTCGGACTTTCCGGGCCAGAGCTTTACGATGACATGAGGCATAGTTCTCTCCTTCTCAAACAGCTTCCTTTACTCGGGGCTGGGTACGGCGCGGTATTGCTCGTCAGTCACTTTTTCCAGCCAGTCCACGACCCTGCCATTGAGCTCCTCCTGGATGGCGATGTGCGTCATCGACGTGGTCGGCGAGGCGCCGTGCCAGTGCTTCTCGCCCGGTGGGCACCAGACGACGTCGCCAGGCCGAATGGCCCGGATCGGGCCACCCCAGCTCTGCACGAAGCCGCAGCCCGAGGTGACGATGAGCGTCTGCCCCAGCGGATGCGTATGCCAATTGCTGCGCGCGCACGGCTCGAAGGTGACGTAGGCGCCGCTCGCTCGGGCCGGTTCTGGCGCCTTGAAAAGTGGATCCACGCGGACCGTGCCGGTGAAGTACTCGGCTGGTCCCCGGGCGGAGGGTTGTGAGCCGTTTCGTGTTAGGTGCATGTGACCTCGCGATGACTCGATCTCGTTTCATCGGCAGGAGTGCGGCAACCGCGCCTTGTGCAGATGGACGCCTGTTCATGGATCTCAAGGTAGTGGCTGGGAAGCGCGCCGAGAAGATGGGACAATTCGCATAGACTGGTGAGGAGAATTCACCAATGCCGCGAGAAAATCTCAATGATTTGCTTGCCTTTCTGGCTGTCGCCCGCGACCGAAGCTTCACCAGGGCGGCGGCCAGACTCGGGGTATCGCGCTCCGCGTTGAGTCACACCTTGCGGGGGCTCGAGGCGCGACTTGGCCTTCGGTTACTGACCCGCACAACAAGGAGCGTTTCGCCTACCGCTGCCGGTGAAAGGCTTCTTCAGGCTGTCGGTCCCCGCATCGAGGAGATCGAGGCGGAGCTTGCGGCACTGAGCGAGCTGCGCGAGAAGCCCGCGGGCACCATCCGCATTACCGCCCATGAACACGCCCTCGATACCGTCCTGCTGCCGGGCTTGAGTAGGTTCCTTCCGGAATACCCCGATATCAACGTCGAGGTCACGATCGACTACGGGCTCACTGACATCGTGGCGCAACGCTTTGATGCCGGCGTGCGCTCAGGCGGCCAAGTGGCGAAGGACATGATTGCAGTCCGTATCGGGCCGGATCTGCGGATGGCCGTCGTCGGAGCGCCGTCATACTTCGCCAGGCGCTCTGTCCCGAAGAGACCGCAGGATCTCACCCGGCACAGTTGCATTAACCTGCGGCTGCCCACCCATGGCGGCCTGTATGCCTGGGAATTCGAAAAAGGCAGCCGCGAACTCAGGGTCCGGGTCGAGGGTCAATTCGTCCTCAATGGCACCACCCCGATGCTGAATGCAGCGGTCGCCGGATTGGGCCTGGCCTATGTACCGGAGGACTTGGTGCAGCCCTACGTGGGAAAGGGCGTTCTCGAGCGCGTACTCGAGGATTGGTGCCCCCCGTATAGCGGATACCACCTCTATTACCCAAGCCGCCGCCAGTCCTCGCCGGCGTTTGCCCTACTGGTCGATGCGCTACGCTATCGGGGCTGACACAGCAGCGACCAGGCTGCCGCGGGACCGCCCGAGCGGCCTTCGAGAGTTGCCCACATTGGCAGGGAGGCCGCCTTGCACTCTGCATAGGATTCTGTATGATGGAGATCATATGCAGCGAACCGCCCCCAGAGCCAAGGAAGTCACGCACGAACGTATCCTCGAGGCCGCCGCACGCGCCATCCGGCGCAGTGGCTACGATGGCACCAGCGTCGCCGACATCATGAAGGAGGCTGGCCTCACGCACGGCGGCTTCTACGCCCACTTCGCTTCGCGCGAGGCGATGCTCGCCGAGGCGGCGGACCGCGCCGGTGCCGAGGCCGTCGCCGCAGCGGCGCGCGTCGCGGCCACCGCTCCGCCGGAGCAGGCGTTGCAGCGGCTGCTGCACGCCTACCTCTCGAAGGAGCACGTAAAAAGCGTGGAAATGGGCTGTCCGGTTGCGGCCCTCGGTTCGGAGATGCCGCGTCAGGCCCCCGAGGTGCGGCGCGCGGCCACGCGCCGCATCAAGGAGATGATCGATGTCGTTGCTCGCCAGTCGCCCGACTGGGGGCAACCGGGCGCGCACGAACACGCGCTAGTTACCGTAATCACGATGGTCGGCGCATTGCTGCTGGCGCGCGCCGTCGACGACCCCAAGCTTTCCGACGCGCTGCTGAAGGCGGCGCTGAAGCAGCTTGCTGCCGCTGGCACGTGAGTGCACTTGCACACGTGCGGGCTCTTCTTCGAGCGCAAATATGATGCGTCTCATATGCTGGCCATGCGCGATGAACGACCAGATCGCGTGGCCCCTGCTCCGTCATCGCCGCAACCGAATTCGCGACGCCCACTGAAAGGCATTCCCATGAAACTCAACAAATCCATCGCGCTCGTTACGGGCGCCTCGTCAGGCATCGGCAAAGCGACGGCCGAGCGCCTCGCGACCGCTGGCTACAAGGTCTACGGCACCAGCAGACGCGGAGCGCAAACGGGCCAGCGATCGTTTGGGATGCTGCCCCTCGACGTGACCAGCGATGATTCAGTCGAGGCGGCTGTAAACGAGTTAATGCGATTGGAAGGTCGAGTCGACCTGCTCGTGAACAACGCCGGCTTTGGTGTCGCCCCCGCCGGAGCGGAAGAGAGCTCGATCGAACAGGCCCGGTCGATCTTCGAGACGAACTTCTTCGGGATCGTCCGGATGACGCGCGCCGTCGTGCCTTACATGCGAAAGCAGGGGGGTGGTCGCATCATCAACATCGGCTCGGTGCTGGGTTTCTTGCCCATGCCGTACGGGGCACTCTATGCCGCGACCAAGCACGCGATCGAAGGTTATTCCGAGTCGCTCGACCATGAGCTACGCACCAGGGGCATCCGGGTCTTGGTCATCGAGCCCGCATACACGAAGACGCCGTTCGACGCGAACTTCCTGGAACCCGACGCCAAGCTCGATGAGTATCGCGAGGTTCGTGCGGCCGTGAACAAGAGGGTGAAGGAAGTGATGGCAACTGCGGAACAGCCGGGTGTCGTGGCTGAGGTCGTGCTGAGAGCTGCCAGTGCGGCTCGCCCCAAACTCCGCTACACAGCCGGCGGGCTCGCGAGCCGCCTGCGATTGCTACGCAGATTTGCGCCCGCTGGCCTGGTGGACGCCGGGATTCGAAGAGATCTGCGCCTCGACGCGGTACCGGTAGCGAAAACATCGTGAAAGCATTCATCGTCGATCACTATGGAAAAAAGGACGGCGCCCGGATCGGCGAAATGCCAGACCCGGAGCTGCGGCAGGATGACGTGTTGAGCCAACGGAGATCAGTTACGCGAGATCGGTCGCCTCATCGATTCTGGGATTATTCGGCCAGTCGTGGATCGGGTCTTTCCATTCGACTCGACCAACGAGGCTATGGCTTACCTCGAAAGAGGACATGCAAAAGGCAAGGTTGCCGTGAGGGTGAGATAAAAAACTCCCTTGCTTCAATCGAAGCCGAGCGCCAACAGCCAGTGTCCCTCGCGGGCGTCGGCGACAGCCGCGAGGGGCATCGGCAGGGGCTCTGCGCTCAGTGAGCGTCGAAGAACGACGTGACCGCCATGAGACAGAACGGCGGTACGAGCGTGGCGTGGTAGATCTCACGGACGGCAGCGGCGCCACCGTCAGTGGCACCATGTACGATCGCATCCAGAGCGATCAGGTCCTTCGCCGCGCGAAACGCGTCCTTGATATCCGCGTACGCACCGCCGCTGGAATCGACGTCCAGAACGGTTACCCGGCCGCTTGGCGTATTCGTTGCCCAGTATTGCTGGATCAACTGCGTATTGAGAAAGAACACGGAGGGATCCGCGTTGCCGCCGCATAGCAGCACGGGCGCGGTCGGCGACCAGTTCCTGAGATCATTGCTCTTCAAAGCCTGCCGAAGCGTGTTTGCCGGACTCGCTGGCGGTACGCCGGTCGTCTTGATCGGGAAGCCGCCGTCAGGCGCGGACTGCGCATCGCGCAGGTAGCTCAGACGATAGGCGTTGCTCACCAGATGGTCTGCGCCGAATCCCATTGCAAACACGGGTGCGAGGTCTGCGGGCTTGGTCGCGGGGGTCATGGAAGCGAACTCAGGCGCCGGCGGCATGCTGTCGAAGAGGGCGTGGCTCGGCAGCAGTCCTTGTGAGATGAGGGTGTTGGCGTCTGTCGTGCTGAGCGCATCGATTGCGGATGCGTACTTGGGCTCCAAGATGTCGGTTGGAGTGGTGTAGAGATTACCGTACGCGTGCTGGTAGCTCGATGCCAGCATGATGAAGTTCACGGTCGAACCGTCGTCGACCTGGCCCATGAAGACGGCGTCTCCGAAGGCGGACATAGCATAGGGACCCGACATCGGTGCCGAGGCCGTGACCGCGATACCCGCCGCCTGCAACGCGCGGTGAGTGGCCATGGCCACGTGGCCTCCCTGCGAGTAGCCGGTCACGAACAGTTTGTGATTGTCCGCAACGTTCAAGGCTGACAACGCGCTGTGTGCGGCAGTCAACGCATCCATCATGTCCTTGGACTGTTGATCCGCGTCGAGATACGGATGGTAGTCCAGGCTGGAGGTGTCATAACCGGCGTAGTTCGGAGCGACGACGATGTAGCCTCGAGCCGGACCGACAATTGCGAGCGCCAGGCCTTCCTCGTTGCTCTGGCTTGTCAGGTCGGCAATGTTGAACGACTTGAGGGTCCGCTTCCCATGGCCGTACAGCGCAATCGGTCGCGGGCCCTGGCATCTCGGATGGGAGCCCGTGGGTATCATCAGTGCCGCGGAAGCGGTGGTGGCCTCACCCCGGGCGCCGACGGTGTCGTACTCGAGATGGTAGGTATCGACGGAGCAGGTCGGCGAGAAGACGAGCTTTATCAGCTCCCGGCCCAGCTGGCCGCCGCTCAGCCTGGAGAGCAGATCAGAGACCGAAAACGAGCCGAGCTTGGTCGGTGGGCTGTTGAGGAGCTGCCCGCGGGCGGCGGGGAGCGGCTGGAGTGGCGACACGCCTTCGGTGCTGCCGCCGCAGCCAGGGAGGAGCAGCGACACGCCAAGGACCAGTGGCACAAAACGTTGTTCCCGAAACATCGCGTTCTCCCTCAGTGCGGATTAGCCGAACGCAATCCTGCCAAAAAACCCGCTGCGAAGTCTCACTGTCAACAGAAGGAGACAGGTGTGTCGATGAGCTGCTCGAACCGGACAACTCAACCGCTTCCTGCCACTCGGGCATATTGCCCGGTTGGACGAACTCGTAGAGCACCCACGCCGTTTTCGATGAGGCCAAGTTCCAGATCGCGGCGAAGAGCCCGCCGACGGTCTGTTCTCCTGCGCCTCGAGTCGTACCCCTCAGCACCGCGAGGGGGCGAGACTCAAACCAGCTCGAGATCATTCTGAACGCCTACCACGCGGCCGGACTACTTCCGAGGTGCACCGCCGGTCGATCCCATTGCATGCCTACCTCGCCAACCGTGATCGGACCGCGGAGTCGGCGAGCAGGCCCGAATTCAGTCTGTTCCAGCTCATCGCGCCAATCGGGCTCATCTGCGCGCACCATTTCACCGATTGCATCGTGGCGAGGTCCATCGACCAAGAGCGCGGCGGTACGGGCGAGTGACAGCCTCGCCGCATAACCGCAGGAAGCTGTCAGGCGTTCAGTCAGTCCGCAAATGGCGGCTGCAGCCATCAGGTACCCGGTCGCGTGATCCAGCGCCTGAACGGGCAGCGGTGTGGGGCGGGGTCGTGCTAACCGGCGCATTCCTTCATCAGCTATGCCCGCACTCATCTGAACCAGGCTGTCGAATCCGCGCCGGTTGCGCCACGGCCCCGACCAAGCGTAGGCATTGAGAGAGACATCGACAAGCCCTGGGCGCAGCTCCCTTCTGCGATCTGCGCCGATGCCCAGTGCCTCCAGCGCATCGGCGCGGTAGCCATGAACCAGTACATCGGTTTCTCTCAGCAGCCGCTCGAGTGTTGCGTGGTCCGATGGAGTGCGCAGATCCAGACGAGCACAGCGCTTGCCAATGGTGACGTCGGGCACGACGGCGGGTTCGTCCCACTCCGGCGGGTCGATACGCAGTACATCCGCACCGAAGGCGGCCAGAAATCGGGTGGCTACTGGACCGGCCAGCACGCGCGTCAAATCGAGCACCCGGAGTCCCTGCAATGGCCGTGAGGAATTGGGTCGCCACGATGAAGCGCTTTGATCTGAACTGCGCTGTATGTGAACAAGCGGCTCAGCCATCGCTGCCGAGCCTTGCGGATGACTGCGCCACTCTTGCAACGAGCGCATCGCTGCCGCGCAGCCACCAGCCAGCACCACGGCATCTTCCAGCGCGTCGGCTCTCCAACCCGCTACTGAACGAGCCACGGCTACGCACTCAGGTGTTACGCTGAGCACCGCGAGTGCAGCGGCGCGGTGATGCGGCGCGTTGGTGTGCAGGCGAATCCATCCGTCAGCGGCCTCATAGTCGCCTGCGATCGGATCCCGTGGCGCTGGCAGTGCCCAACCCACCGGCTGAATGGACCATCCGTACCATAGGCTAGCCACCCTTCGATCGACCGTGACCTGATGGGAACGCCCGCCGTGAGCGCGCAGCAGGTCGCTGACCGCAAGACCTGCCGCGCCAACCGCGGCCGCGGCGAACTCCGCAACGGCAAACACGGATGGCAGAGCGCCAGCGCCGACAAACTCCACGCGTGATGGCATGTCGGGTGTCCCGCGAAGGCTCGCCCACATTGAAGACAGAAAGTGCTGTGATGTATCCGCGGGCACCAGATCGGAGCTCCCTGACGCCGCGAGGATAACGCATGCTGGTTCAAGGCTTTCCCGCGCGGATGCGCGGGAAAGACAGGCTGCGGGACAGGCTACTCCACATTTCAGAAAACGCTTCAGAAGCTCTTCTTCATCGTCAGCGCCACCTCGGTCGGGCGGCCGGGCGAGCCGATGATGGCTCCCTGACCTGCGCCGGTGAGGTCGAACTTCCCGAAGAAGTAGTACTTGTTGAAGAGATTCGTGACTTCGAACGTAGCCTGGAGGTCCTTCTTCGCGTTGGCCCAGGTCAGGTGGAAGTTGGCTACCGTGTAGCCCTGGTTCTGCCCGTAAATGGCCGACGCCGAGCCCGGCGCGGCCGCGAGATCGGCGCCCACCGAGGGACCGGTGTAGCTGACGTCGAAGCGCGGCGTGAGAGATCCCGCGGTACCGAGGGGGGTCTGATACTGGATGCCGGCGTGATAGAGCTCCTTGGTGAAGCCGATCGGCGTCGAAGCGAGGCGACCAATCACCGCCGGATCGCTCGAGCAGGGACCATTGGCGAGACCGACCACCTCCGGGTTCACGCAATCCCAGTCCCACTTGAGGTACGACCCCGCCGCGTCGAGCTCGAGGCCCGCCACGGGTGTGGCCTGGACCTCGGCCTCGATACCCTTGACCTTCGCATTGCCGGCGTTCTGGGGCAGCGCGCAGGGCCCGGGACCGCCGAACTGCGGGCAGCTCAGCAGCACGAGCTGCGCATCCTTGAAGTCGTTGTAAAAGACGGCGGTATTGAAGCGCAGCGTGCGGTTGAGCAGATCGGTCTTGAGTCCCAGTTCGTACGACGTCAACTTCTCCGGGCCGAACCCGATCGCCTGCGCGGCGTTGAACGGACGCGGGCTGTCACCGCCCGCCTTATAGCCCGTGCCGACGGACAAGTAAGCCATCACGGCCGGATTGAAGCGGTAGTCGGCGCTAAAGTGCCAGTCGGGCCGGCTGCCGTCGAAGACGGCTTCGTGGCCCGTGAGCGTGTGGGTCGGGTCGAGGAACGGATTGATCGTCGTGCCGTCGAGATTCAACCGGTAGTAGGTATAGCTCTTGAAGTCCTTCGTGTAGCGCATGCCGCCAGTCAGGCTGAGCGCGTCGGTGACATTGAAGAACAGCGTGCCGAAGAGCGCCTTGGAATTGGTGTGCACCGGGTCATTGCCGATGAACTGCAGCGGGAAGAGCGGCAGCGGTCCGCCCGGCGTGGGAATGGCCACGTAGCGGATGTCCTGCAGTGTGTAGTAGGTGGTCTTCTCGTCGGAGTAATATGCCCCGGTGGTGAAGCGCACGCTCTTGCTCAAATCCACACTCAGCCGCAGCTCCTGGCTCCAGAACCAGTCCGTCAGGATGTTGTTGCCGAACTGGGTGCGCGCCGGCGACAGATCGCCGTCGATGCTGAACTCGTTCCTCCAGTTGCGATAGCCGGTGATCGACGCCACTTTCACCGCGTCCGTGATGCCGATACCGATGTTGAGCGCGCCGTCGTAGCTCGACAGGTTGTTCAGCTGCGAGCCGGACGTCGCGGGCACCGGGAATCCCTGCAGCGGCGGAATGGCGCCCGCCACCCAGGAGGCAGCTTCCTGCCCCGTGGTGGTGTAGCTGCACCACTTGCCGCAGATGAAGCGCGAGTCGAAGGGGAGCCCATTGACCGTCGCCACGTTGGGATTAGGATTGTTGCCGTACAGCAGCACCTCGCCGCCGTTGTTGTGCCGGTCCCGCTCATAGTCGACGCTCAGCATGATGTCGAGCTCGTCCGACGGGTTGTAGCGCAGGAGGCCACGCACACCGGTGTAGCCGACGTCGCCGAGCGAATACTCCTTGCACTTGAGGCCCGCGGTGTAGGACGGCACGCCGCTCCCGGGATGCGTGCAGCCGTAGTCGTAAGCGTCGACATAGCCGTCCTGGCTCGCGTAGGTGCCGGACAGCCGGCCCGTGAAATGGTCGGCCAGCTTGAAGTCGGAGCTGGCGCGCAGGTTGATGCGGTTGCCGCTGCCGTAGGTGACCGTCACATAGCCGCCGCCCTCGCCCGTCGGCTTGCGCGTCACGAAGCGGACGGCGCCGCCCTCGGAGTTGCGCCCGTAGAGCGTACCCTGCGGTCCGCGCAGGACTTCGACGCGCTCGACATCGAGCAGGTCGAGATTTGCGCCGGTCAGGCGTGGATAGTAGACATCGTCGACGTAGAGCCCCACGCCGGGCTCGAAAGCCGGATCGAAATCCGCCTGGCCGAAGCCACGGATGTAGGCGACGACCGATTCGCCGAAGGCGGCCGACTGGGGACGCAGGTACACGCTCGGCGCGTCGTTCAGGATATCCGAGAGCTTGGTCGCGCCCTGCGCCTCGATCTGCTGCGGCGTGAGCGCCGTGATCGCGATCGGCGTGTCCTGCAGTTTCTCCTCGCGGTACTGCGCGGTCACGACGACCTCGGCAAGCTGTGTGGACGGCTCTGGCGGTTGTGCGTTCTGCGCCACAGCGAAGCCGCTGCTCAATGTACCAAGCGCCACAAAGCCGCTCAGCCCAAACCGCAAGGTGGAAATCAGGCGCGGAAACCCCTCCATCTCACGTCCCCCCTCGATGACTGGCGACCCGCTAGTTACCGGAACGTCCCTTTATTTTTTGTAAGTAGAACAAACAAATTTGCCGTTTGCAAGACATCGTCGCCGGAGGAAAGCGTCTGTGGCCCCCATGCAACGGCCGACGGCCGCAAGGATCGGGGACCGGTTTGCGCTGGACGACGACGGATCCGGTGCGTTCACCGCCTGCCAAGTTCGAGGCAACCGCCATCGACGTTCAGATCCACGCCGTTGATGAAGCTCGCCTCCTCGGAGGCGAGGAATAAAACAGCTCGCGCCACTTCGTCCGGCTCGCCCATACGTTTCATCGGTACGGCGCCGCCCAGGGTGGAACGCACCGCTGCGATCTGTGCAGGGCTCGCCCCGCGCTTGAAAATCTCCGTCTCCGTGGGGCCCGGCGAGACCACGTTGACGCGGATCCGTCGCGGCAGCAGCTCCGCGGCCAGAATGCGCGCCACCGCGCGCAAGCCGGCCTTGGCGGCCGCGTAGACCACATTCCCAGGCAGGGCCAGAGCCGCGCCGATCGAGCCTGTGATGACGATGCTGCCGCCGTCGCGAAGATGGGGCAGCGCGGCCTGCAGGGCGAAGAAAGCACCCCTCAGGTTGACGCCGTGCACGCTGTCCCAGAACTCTTCCGTGACCTCGTGCACGGCAGCAAAGCCGCCGACCCCGGCATTCACGAACAGCACGTCGATGCTGCCCAGCTGCTCGGCGATGCGGGCGAGTGCCGCCCGGGTGGCGGCCACCGAGCTCATGTCGGAGCGCACCGCAAGCATGCCGCTCGCCCCGGCGACCTGTGCGAGCGTCGCTTCGTTTCGACCCGTGATCGCCACGCGAGCCCCTTCGGCCTGGAATGCCCTCGCCGCAGCAAGGCCAATGCCGCTGTTGCCGCCGAGCACGACCACGCTCTTGCCCGAAAAGCGCATGGGGTCAGAACATGCCGTTGTCATTGGCCGACTTCTCGGGCACCGGCTGAGCCACGTCCCAGTGCTCTAAGATCTTGCAGTGCTCGACGCGCAGGATGTCGACGACCGCAAGCCCGCGATCGCCGGCCGTGAATGTCGCCTGCGAGTGCACGACCACCAGATTACCGTCCGCGATGATTCGCTTGATCGAATAGGTCGCGTCCGGATGGGTGCGGAAGAAGGGTTCGAGGAAAGCGATCGCCGCGTCGCGCCCCGTCGCGGCGAGCGGATTGTGCTGAATGTAGCCCGGCTCCACCCAGGTCTCGAATGCCGCGCGCACCTGCTTCTGGACGTAGAACTCATTGATGAACCGGGTAACAACCTCCTTGGGCTTCAGGCGGCACTCGGCCGCATGGGCAAGCCCGGTGACCAGGCTCAGCGTCGCAGCCAGCAGGATGACGGACAGGCGCATGCGAGTCTCCCACGTACTATTGCCTTTTGTAGGCGGCACATACAAATATCGCGCACCAGGAGGCAGACTTCCATGGCGCAGCTACCCGGGCGCGCGTGCGCCGCCGAACGGCCCGCCGGCTCATGTCGGGCGGAGAAAGCACATGAGCGACATTGGCGCGCTGACAGCCCGAATCGAAAAGCTCGAGCACGAGCTTGCGATCGAGCGGGATATCCACCAGGTCCGCCGCGTTCAGTACACGTACGGCTACTTTATCGACAAGTCGCAGTACAACGAGGTGGTCGACCTGTTCGCTGACGACGGTGAGGTGTGGTTTCTCGGCGGAATCTACCGGGGCAAGGCCGGCGTGCGCCGCCTGTACGTCGAGCGCTTCCAGAAGCAGTTCACCCAGGGGCACAACGGCCCGCGCTACGGCTGGCTGCTCGATCACCCGCAGCTGCAAATGGTCATCGACGTCGCGCCGGACCGCCGCACGGCCCAGGCACGCGGCCGCTCGCTGATGCAGGCCGGCCTGCACCACACGGCCGAGGGCAATCCGCGCGCCTGGTGGGAGGGTGGCATCTACGAGAACGACTACGTGCGCGCGAACGATGTATGGACGATCAGGGCGCTGCGTTATTTCCCCTTCTGGCACGGCAGCTTCGCCGAGGGTTGGCAGAAGACCCCGATCGATTTTATCCCCATGGCCAAGGCGCGCTATCCGCACGATCCTATCGGACCGGATGAGCTCATCAATCCACCGCCGCGGCTCTGGCCCGCGACCGACACGGTCCCGTTTCACTACCCGCATCCGGTGACCGGAAAGCCGATCGTGCTCGACAACAGCCGCGCACGCGAGGGGTTCAAGGATGGATGAGGCAGGCGGCAGCCCCGAACGCGCAGCGCCGTGGCGTCACGGCGTGTCGCGGTTCCACAGCGCCATCAGGATGGGCAACACCATCGGCCGCAGCCTATCGGGCACGCGCTTCAGAAGCGCGGCCTCGTGAGCAGCAACCACGCGGCGCGCCCGGACGAGCAGCACACGCCCGCGCGGCGTCAGATCGAGCGCCTGCGAGCGTCGGTCGACCTGCCGCCTCTGGAGCACGCCGCGCCCCTCCAGGCGGGCGACGAACGGGACCATGTTGGCCCGCTGGATGTCGAGCACGCGCCCGGCCTGGCTCTGGGTGATGCCGGGCGAGGACTCGATCAACATCAGCATGGCCACGTCTGCGTGCCGCAGATCAAGTCGTGCGAGCCGCTGATTGAGCTCGGCGAGCGCCGCAGCCGACGCGCGCCGCAGGACGTAGCCCGGGAGCTTGAGCAGAGGATCTTTGATGCGCGCGCGTGGCAATTGTCAGCGGAGCCGGTGGTGAGCTAAACTGCTATATAGTATAGCAATCGTGCCAGAAGTGGTCCGCCGGTGACCCGAGAGAAGACTCATGAGCGAACGGGCTGAAGCCGACACCGTTGCCGTCGACATCCAGGACGGAATTGCCTGGGTCAGGTTCAATCGCCCGGAGAAGCGCAACTGCATGAGCCCGAAGCTCAACCGGCAGATGCTGCGCATCCTCAATGAGCTCGAGTTTCGCGACGACGTGGGCGTGCTGGTGCTCACCGGCGAGGGCACTGCCTGGTCGGCCGGGATGGACCTCAAGGAGTATTTCCGCGAATCCGAGGCGCAGGGGCTAAAAGGCGTGCGCCATTCGCAGCGCGAGGCGTACGCCTGGTGGGAGCGGCTGCGCTGGTACCAGAAGGTCACGATCGCGATGGTCAACGGCTGGTGCTTCGGGGGCGCCTATGGGCCGCTGTTTGCCTGCGACCTGGCCTTTTGTTCCGAGGATGCGCAGTTCGGCCTCTCGGAGATCAACTGGGGCATCCTTCCGGGCGGCGGCGCCGGCAAGGTTGCGGTCGAGCTCATGCCCATGCGCAAGGCGATGTATCACGCGCTCCTCGGCGAGACTCTGACGGGCAAGCAGGCCGAGGCCGCGGGGCTGGTCAACGAGGCGCTTCCCGCTGAGCGGCTGGAGGGACGCGTGACCGAGGTGGCGCAGAAACTCCTGAAGAAGAACTGGGAAGCGCTCAAGGCCACCAAGGACGCCCTGCGGCGCGTACGCGAGATGAACTACGACAGCGCGGAAGACTACCTGATCCGCGCCCAGGAGGCGCTCAACTGGCACGATAAAACGGACGGCCGGCACCACGGCATGAACCAGTTTCTCGACGACAAGACGTACAAACCCGGCCTCAGCGAGTACGACAAGTCGAAGTGAAAGCGCCGCGCTCGGACAGCGCGCCTCAGTCGGCCTCGCGCACCCTGAGCGCGAGCAGGGCCGCCGCTGCCATCAGTGAGCCGCTCGCCATCGCGAGGGCCACGGTCTGCAGAGCGAAGCCGGCGTGAAAGAGGTAACCGGCGGCGACGGGTGCAAGCACCGCGCCGCCACGGCCCACGCCGATGGCAAAGCCGGTCCCGGTGGCGCGCACGTGTGTCGGGAACACTTGCGCGAACAACAGGTAGAGACCGGCGATCGCCGAATTGGTGAACAGGCCGGTGATCGCGAGCGTGGTCTTGAGGCTGGCCAGATCTGCCGCACCGTGACCGAACCAGACGATCATCACCGACGTGGCGAGGAGCACGCACACGGTCAGCCCCTTGAGGCCCAGGCGCGTCGCGATCAGGCCGAAGATCGCGCCCCCGACCGCACCGCCGACGTTCGCCCAGGTCAGCACGCCGGCTGCCGCCCTGGGCTCGAACCCCATGTCGACGACGATCTTCGGCACCCATTTGATGATGAAGTAGAAACTGGTGATGTGGGCGAAGTACACGAAGGTGATCAGCACCGTCGTCGTCACGAGTCCCGGCTTGAACAGGTCGGCGATCGAGCGCCGCTCAGCCCCGGGGCTTGCCTCGCTCAGCACGCTCACCGGTGGGTGACCGAAGCGCACCAGAATGCGATTGATCCGCTCCAGCGCTCCCGGCGGGCGGCGGCGGTCGAGAAACGCCACGGATTCCGGCACCAGCAGCCACACCAGGGGCAGCAAGCCGGTCGTGGCCCAGGCACCGTAGAGGAACACCTCGTGCCAGGTGGCGGTCGCCAGCAGTCTCTGCACGAACAGGCCGCCGACGATTCCGCCCAGCGGATATCCGATCACCATGAGCGCCATGGCGAAGTTGCGCCAGCGGCGATTGGAAACTTCCGCGGCGGCGGCATTGATCGCGGCCAGGGTTCCGCCGATGCCGAGGCCGGTGAGCAGCCGCCACAAGAGCAGCCAGGCGACACCCTGCGCGTGACCCGCTCCAAACATGCCGACGGCCATGGCCGCGAGGCACCCGAGGATGGTCGGGCGTCGCCCCACCTTGTCGGCCACCCCGCCGAGCAGGAGCGATCCCAGCGCCATGCCGAGCAATTCCATGGAGAGAACCCAGCCGAGCGTCGCCTTGTCGATGCCCCAGTCGCGCGCGATGCCGGGGGAAGCGAAGCTGATCGACAGGACATCGAACCCGTCCATGGCGTTCAGTCCGAGGGTGACGAGCACGGCGATCCATTGCCCGACCGCCATGGCGCCATCGTCGATGATGGATTTCGGGTCCCTGCCCGTCATGCTCCCCCCGGTGCGCCAGCAACGCGGTGCTATTGGTGAATGCGGGTCAACAGCTCGATGAGCTTGGCAACTTCCCTTTCGGTAAAGCGCGACTTGAGCCATTGCTCGTGTTGCCGGATGGCACGCTTCGCCGTCGCGAGCGTCCCGCGGCCCGCACGCGTGAGGGTCAGTTCCTGCTTGCGTCCGTCGATGTGGGACTTGCTGCGCGCGAGGTAGCCCTTCGCTTCGAGACGGTTCACGATCGCCATCGTCGTCGCCCGATCCATGCGCATGCGCTGGGCGACACCGGTCTGCGCGATGCCCGGGTGGTCCGCGACCAGCCAGAGCGCGGCGACCTGTTTTTGCGTCAGATCGAGGTCCGCAAAGGTCTCGGTGAAGTGCCGGTAGACCGCACCGTGAGCCAGGCGGATGTGAAAGCCCACGATATCGCGGATCTCGCCGAGGTCCTCATCACCCGGGACGTGCCGGGTCGTGATGGCGACCGTCTCTCTGTGCTGTGCTGACATCGGCATACCCAGAATGTGATTGTTAGTATAGCTTACAAAGACCGCCGCCGAGGGGACGTGCCATGGCCCATTTTCCCAAGACAGCCGCTTTCACGGACTTCAACACGCCCTCGCGCATCGAAGCGGACATTGTAGATCTCGCGCACGAGGGCGCAATTCCCCGGGAACTGAACGGCGCGTTCTTCCGGGTGCAGCCCGATCCCCAGTTTCCGCCGCGCCTCGGCGACGACATTGCCTTCAACGGCGATGGCATGATCAGCCGCTTCCATATCCACGACGGCCGTTGCGACTTCCGGCAGCGCTGGGCCCGGACCGACAAATGGAAGCTGGAGCGCGCCGCGGGCCGTGCGTTGTTCGGCGCCTATCGCAACCCCCTCACGGATGACGAATCGGTGCAGGGCAGGATTCGCGGCACGGCTAATACCAACGCCTGGATCTATGGCGGAAAGCTCTACGCCCTCAAGGAGGATTCGCCCGCGCTGGTCATGAACGCCGCGACGCTCGAGACCGAGGGCTACACCTCATTCAACGGCAAGATGACTGGCCAGACCTTCACCGCGCATCCGAAGGTCGATCCGAAGACCGGCAACATGATCGCCTTCGGCTACGCCTCATCGGGCCTGTGCAGCGAGGACTGCACGTTCTACGAGATCACACCGGCGGGCGAGCTGATCCGCGAGTTATGGTTCAAGGCGCCCTACTACTGCATGATGCATGACTTCGCGATCACCGCCGATTACGCGCTGTTTCACATCGTGCCGTCGATCGGCAGCTGGGAGCGCCTCAGGAAGGGCTTGCCGCACTTTGGTTTCGACACGACCCTGCCGGTGCACCTCGGGGTGCTGCCGCGCCGCGCCGACGCCACCGCCAAGGACATCCGCTGGTTCAAGCGCGACAATTGCTTCGCGAGCCACGTGCTGAATGCGTTCCAGCACGGCACGAAGATCCACTTCGACACCCCTGAAGCCAAGAACAACATGTTTCCATTCTTCCCCGACGTGCACGGCGCGCCGTTCAACGGCGAGGAAGCGATGAGCTACCTCACGCGCTGGACGGTGGACATGAGCTCCGGTTCGACGGCACTCACGCGCATCGAGCGCCTGACCGACACCGCGGCCGAATTCCCCCGGATCGACAACCGCTTCACCGGTGTGCCGTATCGCCACGGCTGGCTGCTCGAGATGGACCCGCGCCGCCCGGTGGAGCTGCGCGGCGGCAGCGCCGGGGGCCTGCTCATGAACTGCCTCTTCCACAAGGATCTCTCGACCGGGGCCGAGCAGCATTGGTGGTGCGGACCCGTCTCGAGCCTGCAGGAGCCGTGTTTCATTGCGCGCCACAAGGCGGCGCAGGAGGGTGACGGCTGGATCGTGCAGATCTGCAACCGCCTGGAAGAGCACGGCAGTGAGTTGCTGCTGTTCGAGGCGCTGGAAGTCGCCAAGGGACCGATCGCGACAATCCAGATTCCGCTCCGGATGCGCTTCGGCCTGCACGGCAACTGGGTGGATGCGTCGGATATCGGACTTGCAGCCTAGGTCACAGCCCGGCGCCGCCCGCCCAGGCCGGCGCGCTCGCGCGCCTCAGCCGGTGGGTGTGGCGCGTGCTCCAGCGAGGACCTCCCCGCCCCGCCGCGCGCGCGCGATGAGCTGTTCCTCATCGCCTCTCACACGCAGCGCGAGGGCGACGAGCATCACGACGATCGCAGGGGCCACCCAGTTGATGGCTAGGATCGCTGCTGCGAGATCCCCGCCGTTGGCGTCGGAGATCATGCCCACCACGAACGGCCCGATGCCGATACCAAAGAGGGTCGTCACGATGATGTATAGGCTCGAGGTGATGCCGCGCATGCGCGGCAGCACCTGCTCAAACAGGATGGCATAGAGCGGGGGGTACCACGCCGTCAGCACCAGAGCGTAGGGCACGAAGCGCGCGTAGAAGGTCGCAGGATTTTGGGCGTGGTAAACCCAGATTGCGATGAGCGGCGAGACGCTCAGCGAGACGAGCGTGACGCACGCACGCCCCGAGCCCGGGAAGCGCATGTTGATCCGATCCGAGAGCGGCCCGGCGAGCAGCGGCCCGATGATCCCGAGTGCGCCGGCCAGCACACCGAACTCGAGGCCCGTAGTGGCCGGCGACAGGCCGTAGTGCTTCATCAGAAACGAAGGCGTGAAGCCCATGGTGCCGTAGTTGATCATCATCTGCAGCGCACCGACGCCCATGCACAGCAGCAGCGCGGGCGAGCGCGTGATGACCTCGAAGGTGGGGCGGTCCGCGAGTCGCAGCCGCTGCAACAGGTTGACCACCACGAGCGCGCCGAAGCCCACGACACCCCACTGCAGCGCATGCGGATTCACCGCCAGGGGACCGAAGTGCAGAAGCGGGCGCGGTGAAAAAGCCGACGTGATCCGGGTGAGCACGGTAGCGGCCGCGATGACGAGGATCGTCGCCACGAGGTTCACGCCCCAGTACCGCGCGCCCGCGCGGCGCCCGGCCGTCGCCAGCCAGTTGGCGCCGGGGGTCACCGCGGCGAGGAGCGCGAGACTGGCACGAAACGGCTGCGGATCCGGGGGTGACTCGATGCCGTCGAGCCGCCCGCGGCGCGGCTCGGGCAGCCGCGCGAGGAGCGCAGCGAGGATGAAGCCGGGAAGCGCAGCCACGAGAAAGGCGAACTGCCAGCCCTTGAGCCCGAGGGGGGCCGCGCCGCCGGCGTACAGGTGGTCCCACCAGTCCGCCGCCACGCCGCCGAGCACGAAGGAACCGCCGAGGCCGAGCGCGATCGCGGCAGCGATCACCCCGGTAGCAAAACCGCGGCGCGGTTTCGCATACTGGTCGAATACCAGGGAGAACCCCGCCGGTTGCGCCGCGCCCTCGCCGATGCCGACGCCGAGACGCGACAGGGCGAGCAGCGCAAAGCCCTGCGCGGCGGCAGCGAGCGCCGTCGCCAGCGACCAGAACGCCAGCGTGATCGCGAGCAGCCGCGTTCGCACCCAGCCGTCGGCCAGCCGCCCGAGGGGCAGCGAGAACAGGGCGTAAAAGAGCGCGAACACCGTGCCGTACAGCAGTCCCATCTCTGCATCGCCGATGCCGAGATCGTGCTTGATCCGCGGCGCGAGGATCGCAAGGATGTTGCGGTCGAGGAGGCTGATCGCATTGGTGAGCGCGACCAATGCGAGTGCGTACCCGGCCGTGTGTGCGAGTCGCGTGCGGCTCACAACCTGAACCAGCGCTCGGCGTTGGTCTGCATCAGTTTCTTCTTGGTCGCGAGCGGGATGTCGAGCGTGTCGTGGGTGCGCACCTCATCCGCGTGGAACTGATACGGGTAATCCATCGCGTACATGACGCGGTCCTCGCCCACGACGTGCTGCGTGAACAGAATCGCGGGCGCCCACGCCATGCCGCTGGTGGTGATCAGCACGTTGCTGCGCAGGTACTCGAGGATGGATTTCTTCAGCGGCTTCATGCGCGCGTAGCGCTGCGCGCGCACGCTCGCCTGGTGCATGTAGTCGAGCCGGTAGACCCAGAAGGGCAGTGCCTCGCCCATGTGACCGACCATGATCTGCAGATCCGGGTAACGGTCGAAGATGCCGCTGGTGATGAGGCGCAAGAGATGCAGCCCCGTCTCGACGCCGAAGCCGAAGATGGCGCCGTCGAGCCCGGCTTCGAGCATCGGTCCGATCATCGAGTCCGGCGGAGTGGCCGGGTGGATGTAGAGGGGCTGACCGGTGTCGGCAAGCGCGCGGATGATCGGATCGAACTTGGGGTGATCGAGATACTCGCCCTGGGTGTGACTGTTGATCTGCACGCCCTTGAAGCCGAGCTCACGGGCGCCGCGCGCGATCTCGCGCGCCGACCACTCGGGTTCCTGCGGGGCGACGGTGGTCATCCCGACGTAGCGGTCCCTGTGAGCCGCGACCTGCTCGGCGAGGTAGTCGTTGGCTCGCTGGGCGAGACCTCGGGCTTCCTTGGCATCCAGCAGCGGCTGCGCACCGGGGGAGGTGAGCGCGAGAATCGCCTTGTCGATCCCCGTTTCATCCATGTGCCGGATACGCTGCGCGCCGAGGTCGAGCAGTCGCTCGATGATCTGCGTGGCGCGCTCGGCGGGGCTGCGCGCGTAAAACCCCCAGAGCGACACCATGCCTCTGTCCGCCGTGCCGTCCTTCACCATGCGCAGGTAGCAGTCGATCTGCTCGCGCGTCGCGAACGCCTCTTCGGTCGCGATGCGCAGGTAGCCGCGATCGCCGCCGGTCTTGAGCTCGTGGCTCACGCCTCACCTTCGTGGACGGCCTTCACGACCATGCACGACATCACCCCTTCCGGCCCGTTCTCGGACCCATGGCCGGACCATTTGACGCCACCGAACGGCGCGTCGGGGCCGCCCAGCACGATGGTGTTGATACAGAACATGCCGGTCTCCACCTCGCGCGCCAGCCGCTTCTGCCGTGCCGCGTCATTCGTCCAGCTGTAGGCGGCCAGGCCATAGGGCAGACGGTTGGCCTCCGCGATCATCTCCTCCTCGGTGCGGAACGAGTTGACGAGTGCGACCGGACCGAAGGGCTCCTCGTTCATGATGGCGGTGCTGAGCGGGATCTCGGACAGCACGGTCGGTGCGTAGTAATAGCCCTGCGTGCCAATGCGCCGGCCGCCGGTGTGCAGGCGCGCCCCCGCACTCACGGCGCCCCCGATCAGGCGCTCCATCGCCTCCGGGCGGCGCGGGTTGGCCATCGGGCCCATCTGCACTTCGGCTTCGAGTCCGTTACCCACGCGCCACTGGTCCGCACGCGCCGTGAAACCGGCGAGGAAACTCTCGTACACGTCCTGCTGCACGATGAAGCGCGTCGGGGAGATGCAAACCTGCCCCGCGTTGCGGAACTTCGAAGCCACCATCACATTCAGCACCTGCTCGACGTCCACGTCGTCGAACACCAGCACCGCGGCGTGCCCGCCGAGCTCCATGGTGGTGCGCTTGCAGTCCTCCGCGGCCAGCTTCATGAGGTGTTTGCCCACGACGGTCGAACCGGTGAAGCTCAGCTTGCGGATGATCGGCGAGGACAGCAGGTGGCGCGACACCTCGTCGGGCACGCCGAACACGGCCTGCCCGACTTCCTTCGGCAACCCCGCATCGAGCAGGCACTGCAGGACCGCCAGTGCCGAGGCCGGCGCTTCCTCGGCCGCCTTGAGAATCACCGAGCAGCCGGCGGCGATGGGCGCACCGAGCTTGCGGCCGGGATTGCCGATGGGGAAGTTCCAGGGTGCAAAGGCCGCGACGGGCCCGACCGGCTCGCAGACTACGGTCGACCGCATGCCGGTGGGACGCACGAGCTGGCGTCCGTACAGACGGTGACACTCGCCGGCATAGAACTCGAACAGCGTGACGTTCATCATGACTTCGATGCGCGACTCGGCGAGCGTCTTCCCCTCCTCGAGCGTCGCAATGCGCGCGATCTGCTCCTGTCGCTCCCGGAGCAGCCGCGCGGCGCCCGCCAGGACCGCCGCGCGCTGCTGCGGTGCGGCATCGCGCCAGAGGCGGAAGCCACGCTGCGCGGCAGCGAGCGCGCGGTCGAGATCGGCCGCGTCAGCGAGCGGCAGTGCGCCGAGTGCGGCCCCGGTCGCGGGGTTGACGACCGTGTGCACGCGCCGGTGGCCGACGGGGATCTTTTCCCCCTCGATGATCATGTGCAGTTCGGGATAGGTCACAGGTCACGCGCTCCCTGCCTCGAGTCTCTCGAGCCGCTCGACCTCGCGTCCGTAGGGCTTGATGCCGCGCGAGATCGTGAGCGCTGCCAGCGGCAGCAGGATCGAGGCCGTCAGCACCATGCTCTTCCACAAGTCCGCATCGTTGCCGAAGACGCGCTGCGTGACGGACCCGATCAGTTGCCCCCCGAGTGCTCCGAAGGCGATGAACATGAAGAGGTAGACGGCGGTGACCTGACCGCGCATCGCATTCGGCGTGACGCGTTGAATGGCCGCGTTCTGCGGCACCGCCGACGCCAGACCGCACACCAAGGCCGCACCGATGCACAGCAGTGACAGCTCACCCGAAGGCATCAGCGGTGCGACGATCTCACACGGCGCGGCGATGGCGAAGAGTATCGTTGCGGCGCGCACGTTGGCGTCCTTGTATCGCTTGGCGAGCCACTCGGCGAAGAGCGTGCCGAAAAAGGCCCCGGCAAGTGAAGACACCAGGAACACGAGGCTCATCCATCTGCCGATCCTCGCCTCGCTCCAGCCGTAGGTCCGGATCAGGAACGGCGCACGCCAAACCTGCAGCCCAAGGAATTCAGTAGCGCTGAAGGCCAGGCCGATAAACAAAGGCAGGTAAATCGACTTGCGTGCCCAGATCTCACGCAGCACGGCCTTCACCGGCAACGCCCGCCCCTGCACCATCGCCCCGCGCCGCGGCGGCTCCCGCGCGAGCAGCAGGAGGCCTGCGATCAAAAGCCCCGGTGCACCCACCATCATGAGCACCCACTGCCAGCCGTGCAGGGTCAGGCCCATCCAATGGCCGACCGGCCAGGCCGTGACCAGGCTGAGCAAAAAGCCCCCGAGGTAGATGCCGAGCGTATTGCCACCGATAAAGCCAAGCTGCAAGAAGCCGATGGCCCGCGGGAGCCTCGCCGGCGGGAAGTAGTCCGCCAGCATCGAGTACGCGCCCGGGGCATGCGCCGAACCGCCCGCTCCGACCAGCATGCGGCTGCAGAACAACTGTGCGAAGTTCTGTGCGAGCCCGCCGAGCGCGGTGATGCCGCCGGTCAGCGTGATGCCGCCGGCCAGCACGTACTTGCGCGGGTAGATATCCACCAGGCGCGCCAGCGGGATGCCGACCAGCACATAAAAGATGATGTTAGCCGGCCCGATCAGGAATCCGAGCTGCTCATCGGTCAGACCCAGATCGATCTTGATGCGCTGGGCGAGCATGCCGAAGACCTGCGCGTCCAGGAAATTCAGCGCCGTGGCGAGAATGATCACGAAGAGGCCGTAGTAGGCGGCGCTGCGTGCCGGCCACCCCTGCACGCCCGCTGCCACCTCCGCCACCCGACCGATCGCCCCGGGTACCTCCGCGACCATAGCCTCCCCCTCAGACTGTATGTGTTCGATACAATATGACTTGCGGCGGTTTGTCCAGCGCTTTGTTCACCCGCGCCGGCGCACCGTGGCTGAAGACTCAAGGGGAAGCGCGGCATGCAGAACCTGCCAGGCAAAACCGCATTCGTAACGGGGGGCGCGAGCGGCATCGGGCTCGGCATTGCCAAGGCCTTGCTCGGCGCCGGGATGAACGTCGTCATCGCGGACATCCGCGCGGACCATCTCGCGGCCGCGACGGCCGAGCTCGGTGCGGCCGAGCGCGTGCTGGCGCTGAAACTCGACGTGACCGACCGCGCGGCCTACGCCCGCGCCGCAGACGCTGCCGAAGCGCGTTTCCGCACGATTCACGTCCTCTGTAACAACGCCGGCGTCGGGGTCGTAGGACCCACCGAGCTCGCGACCTTCGCCGACTGGGACTGGGTGCTCGGGGTCAACCTCGGCGGCACCGTCAACGGCATCGTCATCCTCCTGCCGCGCATTCTGCGACACGGCGAGGGCGGGCATATCGTCAACACGGCCTCGATGTCGGGGCTCGTGCCGCATCCGGGTGCCACGCTGTACGGAACTTCCAAGGGCGCGGTGGTGCACATGATCGAATGCATGCGTGGCGAGCTCGAGCCCCACGGCATCATCTGCTCGGCCTTCTGCCCGGGAGCGGTGCAGTCGAACATCGCCGAAGCCGGCAAGACCCGACCGGCGGCGCTCGCCGATACCGGCTATGCCGAGACCGACAAGCGCCGCCAGCAGGGCGGCAACTTCTTTCACCTCTACCGCACGAAGGAAGAGGTCGGCCAGCGGGTGCTGGGGGGGATCCTCAACGACGAGCTCTACATCATGACCCACAGCGAGTTCCGCCAGGGGGTCGAGGATCGCGCGCGGGCCTTGTGCGCGGCGGTGCCCGATCTCCCCGAGAACGAGGAGTACAAGCGCACATTCAGCTTCCTGTTCCGCAATCCGATCCACGCCGCCGAGACGGCCCGCCAGAAAAAGGGCACGACATGAAGGACTTCGCAGGCCGCACCGCGTTCGTCACCGGCGGCGCGAACGGCGTCGGCATCGGGCTCGTTCGGGCGCTGCTCGCGCAGGGCTGCAACGTCGCCGTCGCCGACATCCGCCCCGCCTCCATCGACGCCGCGCTGAGAGCGCTCGACAACCCGCGAGCCATGGGCGTTGAGGTGGATGTGTCCTCGCGCAAGCATCTGGCACGCGCCGCGGAGGCGGTGGAGGCGAGATTTGGCGTCGTGAGCCTCTTATTCAACAACGCGGGCGTCAATCTGTTTCAGACCATCGAGGACTCGAGCTACGACGACTGGGACTGGCTCATGGGGGTCAATCTCCACGGCCCGATCAACGGCGTCATGACCTTCGTGCCGCGCATGATCCGCGCGGGCCAGGGCGGCTATGTGGTCAATACGGCCTCGATGGCCGCTTTCCTCGCGGCCGGCGTGTGCGGTATCTACAACACCACCAAGTTCGCCGTGCGCGGACTGTCCGAATCACTGCGCGCGAGCTTGGCGCCCCACGGCATCGGTGTGTCGGTGCTGTGCCCGGGGCTCGTCAAGTCCTACATCTACGCGAGCGACGAGGTGCGGCCGACGGGACTCAAGGCGGGCGCCAAGCCGGTGAACCCGGAGAATGTGAAGCGCCTCGCGGCGGTGCACGAGTTCGGCATGGAGCCGGACGTGATCGCCGCGCGGGTACTGGAGGCGATGCGCGAGGATCGGTTCCACATCTTCACGCACCCCGAGTTCAAGGACGAACTCAGCGAGGTGTTCGCCGAAATCCTGCAGGACTTCCGCGACTATCCCGTCGATCCCGGCCACGGGCAACGGACCGATTTCGAGAAGACGCGCCGCGAGAGCTACCGCAAGCAGCGCCGGGGCCTGAAGGCGAGTTGAGCATGCGCGTCGACGCACTCGATCACGTGAACATCATCACCTCCGATGTGGAGAGCAGCGCGCGCTTTTACGCGGAGCTGTTCGGACTCGAGCCGCGCGACGGCCCGCCGCCGCTGACGCACGAGAATGCGCGCTGGATGTACGATGACGCCGGCCGCGCCATCCTTCACATCAACAGTCTCGAGTGCCCGCGCCACTACGACCGCGAGGTACGCCCGGGGCCGACCGGAGCGCTACATCACGTGGCACTCAGATGCTCGGGCTACGAGGAACTGCGGGCGCGACTGAAGAGCCGCGGCCTCGAGCATCGGCTCAATGAGGTCACCGCGATCGGCTTAAAGCAGATCTTCGTCCTCGACCCGAACCAGGTGCTGCTGGAGCTGAATTTTTTCGGCAAGTGAGGGCTAGCGATGGGGGACCGAGCGCGTCACGGCGGTCAACACTTCCGCAGTCGTCATGACATCGCCGAACAACATCGCCATATTTTCCAACGTCGCATTGTGCGCAGCGTCGGTCAATGTCGCAGTGGCGTCCGACACGAAGATGACCTTGTAGTTCATCTGCATGGCATCTCGCGCCGTCGATTCGCAACAGCAGTTTGTCAGCGTGCCAGTGACGATCAGAGTATCAATACCGTGACTCTGCAGGAGCTCATGCAGGTGGCTCGCACCGGGCACAAAGGCCCCGAAGCGGGTCTTCTCGACGAAGTGGTCGGATTCGGCGAGCTCGAGCTTCGGCCACAGCTGCCAGTAATGCGCATCGCGCGCGAAGGCTCTCGCGGTAGTCGCAGCGCTCTGCGGAGTATTCAGGTACGCGAACCAATTCGACCAACTCGACTGGGAACCGGAGTCAACCGTCATGCGCAGATAGACATTCCGGCCGCCACAACGGCGCACGGCAGCCGAGATCAAATTGACGTTCGGGACGATCTCCCGTGCCACCGGTACCTCGATCGGAGCGCCCGGTTCCATGAAGCCGTTCTGCAGGTCGACGGCGATGTGCGCGGTGTGCCCCATATCGAGTCGCTCGAAGGGATGGAGTCGTCCGCGTTGCGATTGGATCTGACTCAACAGTTCAGCAGTGAGGCTGACCGCGTGCATACTCCGCTCCTGAGAATGTGTGCTCGGTTCCGCGCCCTCCTCGCTTAGCCGAGCGCGCTACGCAGGTGGACGGGCCGGGTCGCGTGGTGCAGCCCTTCAGGCCGTGCCTCGCGTGCGCCAGCCCTGCTGGTAGGTTTCACGGACCACGCGGCTGTAGGGCACGGGGCTCACGATAGCACGCACTGCGATCTGCCGGTGCGGCTCGACCGTGGTCTTGCGCGTGCCGCCGTTCTCCTCTCCCCACACGACCCGCAGCTCGGTGCCGATCGGAATATCCGGGCGTACCGTGGCAAGGCTCAGAGCCTGCTTCTCGTTGTAGCTGTAGCCGGTGAACATCGACAGGCCCACGGTCTTGCCGTCGGCATCGATCACGCGGTCGTAGTTGGACGAGGCGTAGTTGGCGAGCGGGACATCGAAGAACTTGTACTGCTCACCGTCGGGATTGAAGAGCGAAGCCAGGATCTTCGTCATGTCCTGCGGATTCCAGGCGAGCGTCACCTTCTTGCGCTGTGCCTCGGGCTTGAGCCGCTCGAGCGCTTCCCGGCCATGGAACTGATGATCGAACCGGACGAACGAGCCGTAGCCCATCTCCCAGGGGTTCAGGTAGTAGTCTTCGATGTTGTCGGACACGAAGCTGCCGCCGATTGAGCCGGTGGCCTCGTAGCTGTCGGCACCGAGCCACTGGCGATAGGGCTTGAGCTTCTCGCCCGTGTAGATCGCCGGAAGGGGCGACGGAATCCAGCCCGATTCCAGAGTGTTCGAGGGGTAAGCGCGGCCCCCGCAGGGCACCATGCCAAACTCCTTGCCGGCCTCGAGAATGGCTGTGCGGATCTCCTCCTGCTCCGCATACGGACCCCAGATCTCGAGCCCCGGGGCTCCCGACATGCCGTGCCGCAGCGTGCGCACGGTCTTGCCGGCGATCCGCATGGTGGACATGTTGAAGAACTTCAGCTGCTCGAGCGGGCCGCCATTGAGCTTCTCGATGATGGGCCAGGCCTTCGGCCCCTGAATCTGAAAGCGCCAGACGGAACGGGTCACGGGCTTGCCCATCGGGCGCATCGGTGAGCGGTCATCGAGCTCGACCTTGACGTCGTAACCACCCGTCGTCGCGTGAAAGCGCAGCCAGTTCGAGGCCGGCGCCCGCCCCACGTACACGAACTCCTCGGGCGCGAGATAAAAGATGATGCCGTCGCCGATCACGTGGCCGTAGGGCGTGGTCGGTACGTACTGCTTCGCCTTGTTGGGGGTGAAGCCCTGCATCGAGTTGACCGCGGTATCGCTGAGAAGCTTGATCGCGTCCTTGCCGCGCAGGTACAGATTCACCATGTGGTGTGTCTGGTCAGAGAGCACGGCGCTGTGCTGCCACGCCCACTGCTCGCTGCGCCAGTTGCTGAATTCCGACGCGACCACCGGGTAGACGTAGGCGCCGAGCTGCGAGTTGCGCAGCATCTCCACGGTATTTCCGGCTGCCGCCAGGATTTCTTCCAGATTGCGCGCGCCCATTATTCATCCCCCGTTGCTGGATTTCGCATCATATCGCATTTTGTATGCAACACAAACGAATCGCTGCGGGTGCCCGCCTACGGCGGATTCGCGATCACGACTTTCCCGAACAGCTCTCCCGAGGACTGATACGCGTAGGCCGCCTTGGCGTCGGCGAAAGCGAACACGCGGTCCACGACGGGCTTCAGCTGATGCGCGTCCACGAAGGCGTTCAGATCACGCGCCATGGCGGCGGAGCCGACGAATATCCCCCGCAGACTCGCGCCCTTGATCATGAGCGGCATCGGGTTGGCATCGCCCTGCATCGACAGCACGCCGATGAGCGCAATTTCGCCGCCGAAGCCGACGGCCTGGATGGATTGCGCGAGTGTACCGAGCCCGCCCACCTCGACCACGTGGTGGATGGTGCCGCCGGCGAGCTCGGCCGCCTTGGCGCCCCACTGAGGCTCGGACTTGTAGTTGAGCGTGGCGTCGGCGCCGAGCTTCCTCGCGCGCGCGAGCTTGGCGTCGCTCGAGGAAGTCGCCACGACCCGCGCGCCGGCGGTCTTGGCGATCCGCAGCGCGAGGAGCGACACGCCACCGGTCCCGACCAACAGCACCCACTGGCCGCGCTCGAGCGGACGCACGCCCGTCATCAGCGCATTCCACGCGGTCACCCCGGCGCAGGGGAGCGTCGCCGCCTCTTCGAAGGTCAACGAGCCGGCGAGCTTCACCACACCCGTCTCGGGAAGCGCTACGTAGTCGGCGAGCATTCCTTTGGCGGGCGGACAGCCGAGCGCCTCGCCCTTCGCCGGCGCCGGCGGCCCCTCGAGCCAGGCCTGGAAGAAGGTGCCGGCCACCCGATCTGCGGGAGCCAGGGCCTTCACCCCTGCACCGACAGCCTCCACGACCCCGGCACCATCGGACAGCGGAGTCCCGGCCACCTTGATGGCGGCGCCGAAATAGCGTCCCTGGGCAATGGCCTGATCGCGGTAGTTGAGGGACGTGGCGTGCACGCGCACCAGCACCTCCCCCGGCGCCGGATCGGGCCTCGGCAGTTCCACGAGCTCGAGCTGCTCGACGGATGTGCACCCCGCGGGCAGCTGCCACGCGCGCATTCTCCGCCCCCCGCTCATCGCGCCTCACCCGTCCAGGTCCTCAGCCCCGGCGCCGTTCGGTCCTCGCCCGCGAGCGCGCGCGCCACTGCCGGGCGCGCCGTCATCTTTTCCCGCCACTCGATGAGGCGCGGGCAGCGTTTACCTATGGCTAGTTCCGGAAACATGCGTTCCACCGACATGCCGCAATAGGAATAGAAATTGATGTCCGCGAGCGTGTACTCATCGCCTGCAATCCAGGCGGTTTGCGCGAGCTGCTTTTCCACCTTGTCCACCGCAAAGAGGATCTTCTCCGTCGCGTGGGCGAGATCCGCCTCGCTGAAACCGGAGCGTGCCGCGCGCCATTTCCTGCGCTGATCGGGCAGCGGAATGTGCTGCATCAGCCGCTCGAACTCGTCGCTCTCGATACTGCGCGCGATGATGCTGACCATGCGGTGCCAGCCGTGTATCGAGACATAGTTCATCACCTGCTCGTCACAGAACTTGTTCCAGTAGCGCATGCGCGCCGCGCCGACCGGGTCGCGCGGCCGCAAGGGAATGTCGGGAAAGACGTCTTCCAGGTACTCGTTGATGACGGTCGTGTGAGTGATGATGACGCCGTCGTGATCGAGCACCGGCACCTGCCCCTCCGGATTGACCGCCACGAACCAGTCCGCGTGCTGCTCGAACTTGTGCAGGTCGACGTAGACGCTCTGAAACGGCAGGCCCTTCTCGATGAGCGGAATCATGGATTTCAGCGAGTTCGCCGCCGGCTCCGCGTGGTAGTACTTGAGAGTCATGTCAGCCCTGCGAAATCGCTCACGCCAGCCCCAGGAGCCGCGCCGCGTTGTCCTTCATGATGCCCGGCAGCACCTCGGGCTTGAAGCCGACCTGCTGCGCCGCCTCCAGCCATTTCTCGGGGCGAATCAGCGGAAAGTCCGAGCCGAACAGCATCTTCTTGTTCAGCGGACCGTTGGCGTACTGGATGATCTGCGGCTGGAAATACTTCGGGCTCCAGCCGGAGAGGTCGAGGTACACGTTCTCCTTGTGCAACGCCATCGACAGGCTCTCGTCCACCCACGGCCAGCTGGGATGAGCGAGCACGATCTTCATGTCGGGAAAATCGACCGCCACGTCGTCGATCAGCATCGGCTGGCCCCACTTCAGGCGCACGCCGCCGCCGCCGGGCAGCCCCGTGCCCATGCCCGAATGGCCGGTGTGGAAGATCGCCGGCAGCTTGTGTGCGGCGATCACCTCGTAGATCGGGTAGCCGACGGGATCGGCAGGATGGATGTTCTGCATGATGCCGTGGAATTTGAACCCCCGCACCCCGTGATTCTCGATGAGGTCGCGCGCTTCGCGCGCACCCATCTTGCCTCTGCGCGGATCGATCGAAGCGAAAGGAATGACGATGTCGTCATTCCTGGCGGCGTACTCGGCGATTTCGTAGTTGCTGACGCGCCTGGCGCCGACGCTGCTCTCGCAGTCGACCGTGAACAGGCAGAACGCAATCTGCTGCTCGCGATACAGGCTGATGATCTCGGGAATCCTGGGCCGCTCGCGCGGCGCCTTGAAATAAGCGGACGCCGCATCGAAGAACCGGCCCATGACCGGATCCTCGGGGTCGTGGCACGACACCTCGGCATGCACGTGGACGTCGATCGCGCGGACCTTGGACAGATCAATCATGCTTTCAGACCAGCATCTTGGGGCCTGTCTGTCTCGCCGCTTCGATCTCCGCTGCCCGGTCGCGCTTGATCGGCACGTCCCGCCCCGCCTGTACCGCCGGCCGCGCGCCGACGAGCGCCAGCCAGCGCTCGAGGCTCGGGAACTCGGCCACGCTGACACCGGACCACTCGTAGCCCGATACCCACGGCCACAGTGCCATGTCCGCAATCGAGTACTTCCCCGCGATGTACTCGTGACTCGCAAGCTGCCGGTCGAGCACCCCGAACAGGCGCATCACCTCGCGCTGATAGCGCTCGATCACCGGCTGGATTTTCTCAGGGAAGTAGCGGAAGAACACGTTCGCCTGCCCCATCATCGGACCGATCCCGGACATCTGGAACATCAGCCACTGAAGCACGCGGCTGCGGCCATGCACGTCCCGGGGCAGGAACTTACCGGTCTTCTCGGCCAGATAAATCAGGATGGCGCCGGACTCGAACATGATGAAACCGTCGTCATCGAGCGTCGGAATGCGGCCGTTGGGGTTGAGCTTCAGGTACCAGTCGGCCTTCTGCTCCTGGGTCGCAAAATCGATCACCCGCACCTCGTAGGGCAGGCCCATCTCCTCGAGCGCAATGGAGATCTTCCAGCCGTTCGGCGTCGCTGCCGTATAGAGTTTGATGGTCATCGTTTCCTTCGCCTTCAGCCCCAGCGGTTGATTTCCGGTCCCACGCTCCAGCTCGCGGCCGGGTCGCCAGTCCGCGAGAGCGCGAGCGCCTGCGCGACGGCAGGCGACGTCCTGACGCGTCCGAGCCACGCCGTCGTGCGCGGCTTCGCGGCAAAGGCCGCGGGCACCAGCCTCACCATGCCGGCAAGCCAGGCATAGGTCTCGATATCGGCGATCGAGAACCTGCCCATCAGCCATTGCCGTCCATCGAGTCGCGCCTCGATCTTTTCCGTCGCCTGGTGGATCTTGGTGCGGCTGTCGGTAAGGTGATCCGCTGAGAACTTGCCGGCAGCGATCTGCTGCCAGCGCGCGCGCAAATCGACGCTCCCGATCCTCTCAAGCAGCGCTGCGTCGGCCTTCGGCGGGTGCGCCCAGCAGCCCAGATAGGCGGCAGCGGGCGCGGTCCGCTCAGTCATCTGCCGGCACCAGTGCATCGTCTCCCAGCGGCCGTACGGGTCGGCGGGACGCAGCGCCGCTCCCGGCCCCACATCATCGAGATAACAGGCGATGAACACCGAGTCGGTCATCGCTTCGCCCGCGACCACGAGCACCGCTCCCTCTCCCTCGACGCTCATCGCCACCAGAGGCTCCTGCGCACACGGCAGGGTGTGCCGCTGGCCGCTCTCGAGATCGATGCGCACCAGCTCGGCCTGCACTTCCTTGGCGAACAGCGTCGCGAGCACGGTCAGGGACGGGCCGTTGGGCTCCCCGTGGTACAAGGTCATCCTCATGTCACCCGCCCCCGCCGCTGTGCGGCTGTTCGAGGATCGTGACGCGCTTGACCAGGTTGGTCCTTCCCAAGGCCCAGCATGCCTTGGCGGCGGGGCGCGCATAGATGGCACGCAGCCACCGCAGTATGTTCGGCGTCAGCTCGTCGTTGGACAGCGCCGGCTGGGACAGCGGCAGCGCATAGGCAAGATTGAACCCGTTGATGTCGGCGAGGCTGTACTGATTGCTGGCGAGCCACGGCCGCTTCGCAAGCTCCTGCTCCAGCATGCGGATGCCGAGCGCCACGCGGCGCTGGGACTCCTTGAGCTCCTCTTCGCCGAACTCACCGTAGATCGCCTTGCGCCAGGCAACGCGGCGTTCCGGGAGCGGAATCCGCGCGATGGCCGCCTGCAGTTCCCCGGGGTCCCTGGAACTGACCGCCGGGCCAACAAACACCTTCCAGCCGATCATCGAGAAACTGGGACCGAGCCACTGGTCCATGAACTTCATCCACCAACGCACGCGCCAGCGGTCGCGAGGATCTTCGGGCATGAGGCGCGGACCGCGGAACTCCTCGTTGACGTATTCCATGATCGCAGTCGACTCGGTGAGCACGCGCTCCCCATGCACCATCGCAGGGATCGTCCCCTGCGGATTGATGGCGAGGTAATCCGGCTGATGCTGATCGAATTTGAGGAGGTCCAGGTAGTGGCTTTCAAACGCCACACCTTTTTCCATCAGCGCCAGCATGGGTTTGCCCGAATTGGCGTTGGGTTCCCAGTGATACAAGGTGACGCTATGCATCAGGCCGACCGTCATTTTGTAAGTGTTGCATAGCATTGACGCGGCCGCCGGTCAAGCAGCCTGACCGTCAATCCTGCGCCTGCTCGCGCTGCGGCTGCAGCTTGCCAAGCACGCGCTTCGCGCCCGCCGTGGCGCTGCTGGAAGCAGCCACCGCCCGCGCGTGGCGCCGCAGTCCCTCGACGAGCTGCGCCTGCACCTCCGTTGGCCACCAGTCGCGCCGCACGGTGAGTCCGATCGAGCGCGTCACGTCTCCAAGCGGATGCGGCAAGGCGACCAGCTGCCGGCTTTCAAGCTCGTGGTGGATTTGGTGCTCCGACAACAGCATGACGCGGTCACTGGCCAGGAGCATCGAGCGTGCCGCGATCAGGGAATTGCACTCGATCGGGGCCACCGTGCGCTGCATGTCCAGTCGCCCGACGAGAGCATCAAAGTGCCGCCGCAGAGGAGAATCGCGCCGCGGCGCGATCCAGGGAAATCGCGCCAGCGCCGCCAGCGTGGGCCCACCGCGACCGACCAGTGGATGCTGGGCCCCCACGACGATCGCCAGCGGGTCATCAAACAAGTGCTCCTGCACAATGTCCTCGAACGGGATGGGATCGCGTAGTGCACCGACCAGCACATCCGCGGTGCCGCGGCGCAGAGCCGCCAGCATGCTTTCGTAGGGACCGTCAAGGATACTGATCCCGTGCTCGGGTCGCGCCGCGGCGAATTCGAGGACTGCCCGTGCGAGCAGCACGCTGCGCGCGAGCGGCATGGCCCCGATGGTCGTTGAGCCGCTGCCGGTCCCCTGGGCGGCGGCCACCTCAGCCTGGGCTTGGGCGATCTCTGCGAACGCGAGGCGCGTGCGCAAGGCGAGCTTCTCCGCCTCCCGGGTCGGGCGCACCCCGAAGCTCGTGACCTCGAACAACTCGGTGCCGAGAGATTTCTCCAGTTGTCGCGCCGCCCGGTGCACGGCGGTCCGGGCGCGCCCGGCGCGCCGTGCCGCGCGGGCAAAAGCGCCCTCCTCCACCACGGCGATGAGCGCCTCGAGTTGCGTGCTGGTTATGCCCCTCAGGGCATCGGCGTCCACCGCGTCGGCCGCTCGCGTGCGCACCGCCCCGAGCGCATCCCGGAGCATCTGGAGTGCCCGGTCGACGCGTTGCGCGGCCCCGCGCCCCGCACCCGTGAGCTCGAGCCCCGAATAGCTGCGGTGCAGGAGGCGCGCTCCCAGGGCGGCCTCGACCTGAGCGACCGCCTGGGTGACTGCGGGCTGACTGAGGTGCGCCGCGCGGGCGGCCGCGCTCACGCTGCCGCGCCGGACCACCTGATCGAAGAGCATGAGATGTCGCAGGTTGGGCGTCGCGCCAGGACCGGAGCATGCAGAGGTCATGTTCACAATTTCTTATACCCGGCCGCCAATTGCAATTACCCGCCCGGGCGGGCGCGGTTGGACAATTACCGCTCCCTGAAGTCGCAGGTTTCCTTGCGGAGATTCCATGAATGTCGTGTACACCAGAATTCGCCGCGCCGATCCTGAGGTGGTGAATGGGTTGGCGCGCTACGGCGTTGCCACCGTCCACGAGGCGCAGGGCCGAACCGGGCTCCTCGGTCCGACGCTGCGCCCCATCTATCCGGGGGCTCGCATCGCCGGCTCGGCGGTCACGGTGAGTGTCCCGCCGGCGGACAACTGGATGATCCACGTCGCGGTTGAGCAGTGCCAGGCAGGGGACGTTCTCGTCGTCGCACCCACTTCCTATTCCGACGCTGGCTATTTCGGCGAGCTGCTTGCCGCATCGCTCGCGGCGCGCGCTGTCCGCGCGCTCATCATCGATGCCGGTGTCCGGGACGTCCGTGATCTGACCAGCATGGGCTTCCCGGTCTGGTCCAAGGCCGTGCACGCGCAGGGAACCGTAAAGGAAAGCTTGGGCTCGGTGAATGTTCCGGTGGTTTGCGCAGGCGGCCTCGTCAATCCGGGTGATGTGGTGATCGCTGACGACGACGGTGTGTGCATCGTTGCGCGCCTCGAGGCTGCACCCGTGCTCAAGGCCAGTGAGGCCCGCGAAGCCAAGGAAGCCACGGTACGCGAGCGGCTGCAAAAGGGCGAGTTGGGTCTGGATATCTACTCCATGCGGGAGAAGTTGGCCAAGCGCGGATTGGTCTACCGTCCGCAAGCGTTGGCGGAGTGAGCCGACATGCGCGCCATTCCCAGCACCCTCATGCGTGGTGGAACGTCCAAGGGACTTTATTTTCACGCCAAGGACCTGCCGCCATCCGCGCCTGCGCGCGACCGGGCTCTGCTCGCGGCCATGGGCTCGCCCGATCCGCGCCAGATCGATGGCGTGGGCGGTGCGCACCCGCTGACCAGCAAGGTCGCGATCATCGGCCCCTCCAAGCGCCCGGACGCGGACGTCGACTACCTGTTTCTTCAGGTCGTCGTCGACAAGGCGGAGGTGAGCGATTCCCAGAACTGCGGCAACATCCTCGCGGGCGTCGGTCCCTGGTCGATCGAGCACGGTCTGGTGCGCATCGCGGGTGAATCCACGCCCGTGCGCATCCACATGCTCAACACGGGAAGCATCGCCGTTGCGCATGTCCCGACGCCCCATGGGACGGTGGAATACGAGGGTGACGCTCGTATCGATGGTGTACCGGGAAGTGCGGCAGCGATCCCGATCGACTTTCTGGACGTTGCCGGATCCTCGTGCGGCAGCCTGTTGCCGACCGGCTCCCCCATCGACCGCATCGCAGGACTCGAGCTCACCTGCATCGACAACGGGATGCCCGTCGTCTTGATGCGAGCGGCCGATCTCGGCAAGCGGGGCGATGAATCCCCCGAAGCGCTGGAAGGCGACGAGGCGCTCAAAGCCCGCATCGAGGAAATCCGGCTGGCGATGGGCCCGCGGATGAATCTCGGCGACGTCGGCAAAAAGACCGTGCCGAAGATGTGCCTCGTTTCGCCCGCGCGGCACGGAGGCACCATCCATACGCGAACCTTCATCCCGCATCGCGTGCACGAAGCGATCGGGGTGTTGGGCGCAGTCAGTGTGGCCACGGCCTGCGTCACTCCAGGCTCCGTGGCCGCGCAGGTTGCGGGCCTTAAACCCCGCTCGGGGCCACAACGCCTGGAGATCGAGCATCCGACCGGGTTCTTTACGGTAGAGATGGATGTGACGCTGCAGGGAGCCGACGTCACGGTGAACCGTTCCGCCTTGCTGCGCACGGCGCGGAAACTGATGCAGGGGGAAGTCTTCGTCCCGGCAAGCGTCTGGAGCGATGCATGACGACGAACCCGCGCCGCATCGGTCTCATCGGGCTCGGAGAAGTCGGCCAGGTGCTTGCGAACGACTTACACCGGGCGGGAGGCGTGGAGCTGTGCGCGTGGGATCGCCTCTTCACGGTCGAGAGCAGTGAGCCGCGGCGAGCCGCACGATCGCTGACCTTTGTCAGGGCGGCGAGCTCCATGGCCGAGGCGGTGAGCGGCAGCTCGATGGTCATCTGCGCCGTCACCGCGGCCGAATGTCGGGCGGCCGCTGGCGAAGCCGCCCCGGCGCTCACCCGCGGCGCGCTCTATCTCGACCTCAACTCCGTGTCGCCTCGAACCAAGACGGAGGCCGCCCGCACGATCGAAGCCGCCGGAGGCTGCTACGTCGAAGCTGCGGTGATGTCGCCGATCGCGCCGAAACGGATCGCCTCGCCCATGTGGCTGGGTGGTCCGCATGCCAGGGCTTTCCTGCCGCTGGCACAGTCGCTCGGTTTCGCCGGCGCCAACGTGTATTCGGACGCGATCGGCGCTGCGTCTGCGGCCAAGATGTGCCGCAGCGTCATCATCAAGGGGATGGAAGCGCTGCTCGCCGAGTCGCTTCTCACGGCCCGACGTCATGGGGTTGAGGACGCCGTGCTCGCATCGCTCCAGGATCTCTTCCCCGTACGCGACTGGCGGGCACTCGCCCGTTACATGATTTCGCGCTCGCTGCAGCACGGTCGTCGGCGAGCCGAGGAGATGAGAGAGGCTGTAAAGACAGTGGCGGAGGCCGGCTTCGAGCCCTGGATGAGCCGTGGCAGTGTCGAGCGGCAACAGTGGGCTGCCGAGCACGCGGAGGCATTGAGCCAGGAAGCCCTGACAGGCATGCTCGACCACATGTTGGCGCGCATGCCCGCGCCCGCGCGGTCGACCGAGGCAGCGCGCCGATGATTATCGATTGTCACGGTCACTATACGACGGCGCCCGGCGCACACCAGAGATTCCGCGACGCCCAGATCGCGGCCCTCAAGGACCCGACGGCCCCGGCCGCAAAACCCGGCGCTATCTCCGATGACGAGATTCGCGAAACCATCGAAAAGAATCAGCTGCGGCTGCAGAAGCAGCGCGGCTCGGATCTCACCCTGTTCTCGCCGCGCGCCTCGGCCATGGGTCATCACATCGGAAACGAGGCGATCTCGAGCGCCTGGACGCGCGCGAACAACGATCTCATCAAGCGCGTGGTCGACTTGTATCCCGAGAATTTTGTCGGCGTGTGCCAGCTGCCGCAGTCGCCGGGAGTGCCCATTGCCAACTCCGTTGCCGAGCTCGAGCGCTGCGTACGCGAGTTGAATTTTGTCGGCTGCAACTTGAATCCCGACCCTTCAGGCGGACATTGGACAGCCCCACCGCTCACCGACCGGCACTGGTACCCCTTCTACGAGAAGATGGTCGAGCTGGATGTCCCCGCGATGATCCACGTCTCCGCCTCATGCAATCCGAATTTCCACGCCACCGGCGCGCATTACATCAACGCCGACACCACGGCGTTCATGCAGTTCATCGAGGGCGATCTGTTCCGGGATTTCCCCACGCTGCGGTTCATCATTCCGCACGGCGGCGGGGCCGTTCCCTACCACTGGGGTCGATACCGCGGACTGGCGGACATGCTCAAGCGCCCCCCGCTCGAGGAGCACGTCATGAAGAACGTGTTCTTCGACACGTGCGTGTATCACCAGCCGGGCATCGATCTTCTGGTGCGTGTCATCGACATCGGCAACATTCTGTTCGGGTCGGAGATGGTGGGCGCCGTGCGCGGCATCGATCCGCGCACCGGCCACTACTTCGATGACACCAGGCGCTATATCGACGCGCTTTCCTTAGCGGCTGCAGTGAAAGAGCGGATCTACGAAAAAAACGCCCGCCGGGTCTTCCCGCGGCTCGATGCCCTGCTCGAGGCGAGGGGCCTGTGAGTCCGCCGCAGACCATTCGTCCCGGCGAAGCGGCCTGGCCTTCGAGCTCCGCCTCCGGCCCCTTCACGATGGACCGGGACTGGTTGCCGTTTCATCCCGCGCCTCGTCGCCCGCGGTTTGTACCGCCTAAGGGATCGGTGGACGCTCACTGTCACGTGTTTGGACCCGGTGCGCAGTTCCCCTATGCCCCGGAGCGCCGCTACACCCCCTGTGACGCGCCGAAGACCAAGCTCTGGGGCTTGAGGGATTACCTGGGGTTTGAGCGCAACGTCATCGTTCAGGCCACGTGTCACGGGAGCGACAATCGCGCCCTGGTGGATGCACTGCGAGCTTCCGCCGGCTGCGCACGGGGGGTGGCGACGGTGGCGGCCAGCGTCACCGACCGGGAACTTGCGGCGCTCGATGCGGCCGGGGTGCGTGGCGTGCGATTCAACTTCGTGAAGCGGCTGGTCGATACGACACCGCGCGAGCTGCTGCTCGAGATCGCGCGGCGCGTCGCGCCGCTCGGGTGGCACGTCGTCATTTACTTCGAGGCCGCAGAGCTGCCGGAGCTCTATACTTTCTTCGCATCCCTCCCCACGACGGTGGTCGTGGACCATATGGGGCGGCCAGACGTAACGAAGTCCGTGGACGGACCTGAGTTCGAATTGTTCGTCAAGCTGATGCGCGAGCATTCCGACATCTGGTCGAAAGTGAGCTGCCCCGACCGGCTCTCGAAGAGTGGTCCGCCGGACTATGAGGACGTCGTACCGTTTGCCCGGCGGATCGTCGAAGCCTTTGCCGACCGGGTCCTGTGGGGGACCGATTGGCCGCATCCCAACATGAAGTCGCATATGCCTGACGATGGCGCGCTGGTCGATTTCATCCCGAAGGTGGCGACCACCGCTGCGCTTCAGCACCGGCTGCTCATCGATAACCCGACGCGCCTTTACTGGAGCCGCTGAGGACCGCCCCATGGAACCGGACAAAGCGCACACCGATGTGCCAGCTTACCGCACAGCCGGAGAGTCACAGTAATGGCCCGCATCACTGCCGGCGTCACCACCTCGCATGTCCCGGCGATCGGCGCCGCGATCGACAACGGCAAGTCGCAGGATGCGTACTGGGGACCGATGTTCGCCGGTTATGAGTTCTCCAAGCGCTGGATCGCGCAGCAGAAGCCGGACGTCATCCTGCTGGTCTACAACGATCACGCCACCGCCTTCAGTCTCGACATCGTGCCGACCTTCGCGATCGGATGCGCGGAGCAGTTTGCTCCGGCCGACGAGGGCTGGGGCCCGAGGCCGGTGCCGGTGGTCCAGGGACATGCCGAGCTGGCATGCCACATCGCCCAGGCGGTGATCCAGCAGGATTTCGATCTCACGATCGTCAACCGCATGGACGTCGATCACGGCCTGACGGTGCCGCTGTCATTGATGTTCGGACAGGTGCCGGCCTGGCCGGTCCGCGTAATTCCTTTTCCGGTCAATGTGGTGCTTTATCCGCCTCCCTCCGGCCGCCGCTGCTATGAGCTGGGGAAGGCAATTCGCCAGGCAGTCGATTCCTTCGACGCTGACCTGAACGTACAGGTCTGGGGCACCGGCGGAATGAGTCACCAGCTGCAGGGACTCCGAGCAGGTCTCATCAACCGGGAGTGGGACACGAATTTTATCGACCGCCTGATCAACGAGCCGGATGCCCTTTCGCACATGCCTCACATCGAATACGTGCGCGAGGCGGGGTCCGAGGGAATAGAGCTCGTGATGTGGCTCATCATGCGCGGCGCGCTGAACGAGAAGGTCCGTACCGTGCACCGCTTCTACCACGTGCCCGCCTCGAACACGGCGGTGGGTCACCTCATCCTGGAGAACCTGCGATGAAGATCATCCTGGCCGGCGCGGGCGCCTTTGGCGCTAAACATCTGGACGCGATCCAGGCCATTGGAAACGTTGAGGTGCTCTCGCTGGTGGGCGGGAACCTCCAGCGGACGCGCGAGCTGGCGAAAAAGTACGGCATTGGCCATGTCACGACCGGTTTGTCTGAAGCGCTGAATCGCCCCGGCGTGGAAGCCGCGATCCTGGCGACCCCGACACCCCTGCATGCTGCGCAGGCCATCGCATGCATGAGAGCCGGCAAGCATGTGCAGGTCGAAATACCGCTCGCTGACCGCTGGTCTGAGGCGCAGGCGGTTGCCGATCTTCAGCAGCAGACCGGCCTCACCTGCATGGTCGGGCACACGCGGCGCTTCAATCCTTCACACCAGTGGATCCACAGGCGGATCGCCAAAGGCGAGCTCGCGATCCAGCAAATGGACGTGCAGACCTATTTCTTCAGGCGCACCAACATCAATGCCCTCGGTGAGCCCCGCTCATGGACCGACCACCTGCTATGGCACCATGCGGCCCACACGGTCGACCTGTTCGCCTACCAGACCGGCTCGCCGGTGAAGATCGCCCACGCGGTGCAGGGTCCAATGCACCCGACCCTCGGCATTGCCATGGACATGTCGATCCAGCTCAAGAGCGCAAGCGGGGCGATCTGTACGCTTTCCCTGTCCTTCAACAACGAGGGCCCCCTGGGGACCTTCTTTCGATACATCTGCGACCACGGCACGTACATCGCCCGCTACGACGACCTGATCGATGGCAAGGAGCAGAAGATCGATGTGTCGCAGGTGGACGTATCAATGAACGGGATCGAGCTGCAGGATCGGGAGTTCTTCAAGGCAATACAAGAGCATCGGGAACCGAACGCCAGCGTCGCCCAGGTGCTGCCCTGCTATCGGACGCTCGCGGAGCTCGAGCGGCAGCTCATCACCGAGAGCTAGCGCCTTGCGCCACGGGCTGTCAGATGAAGGAACGAATGGGGTCCTTGCCGTCCCAGCCGCGGCTCGCGCGGTAGAACCGTCCGAACACCTCCTCGAATGCGCCCCCGAGCTCGATCAGCTCGGTGTAGCCCGGCAGC
>Ga0209350_1000108_pt1 | contig 52968 bp, 43 predicted proteins | sample GraSoi013_2_20cm_2_FD_185822 | JGI IMG/M metagenome (GOLD analysis project Ga0209350, IMG submission 185822) | Grasslands soil microbial communities from the Angelo Coastal Reserve, California, USA - Sample 09_27_2013_2_20cm (SPAdes) (version 2) | ecosystem: Environmental > Terrestrial > Soil >...
GAATCTCCAGCCGAGCTGGTCCCCGGGCGGCTGCCAGATCGCGTTCACGAGCACCCGCGACGGGCACCGGGCGATTTATGTGATGAACGCGGATGGCTCGACTCAAACGCGGTTGACCAGTACCCCGGCGGAGGACTTCTCGCCCGCGTGGTCACCGGCGCTTGACGCTGGTCCCTCCCACGAGGGGGCTCTCCACAGCGAGGCCTGTCACAGCGAGGGGCACGGACAGGGCGGGTGACGACGGGTCTGTTGGCGACCGCCGGCGGCGCCGGCTAGTGCCGTTCCAACTTGATGGCACTAACAGCCGGGTTGCTCGTTCACCCCGGGCTTGCGCCCGGGGTCAGTTGGGCTGTCGGCGAAAATAGTTGGAACGGCACTAGCGCTGGCACTTCGGGCAGAACGTCGTGGCCCGTAGATCGATCGTGTGCGTGGTGACGAGCTTCTTGCCGCACGTGACACACGGCTCGCCACGCCGCCCATACACCTTCAGTTCGAACTGGAAGCGGCCTTCCTCCCCGGTGCCGGTGCGGTAATCGCGCACCGTTGGTGAACTGTTGCGACTGCGCAACATACCGCGGCAGCCCATTGCCTCCTGTCGCTGCGGAGGGCGCTGTTTGTCCTGCGGCGCACACATTGCACAACGCCGGGGACGCCAGGAACGAGAACGAGGCCCCATGCGCATGACGCGTATCGTTTCGCTGCTGGTGCCAGCTTTGCTGACGCAAGCGTGTAGCGACGCACCAACGACCTTGGACACGGCCGTAGTCGCGGACAGCCGTGCGCCGACCGAGGTCGCGTTCACGACGCAGCCGCCGGTGCAGGTCGAAGGGAACGTGGTGATTTCGCCCGCCGTTCAGGTGACGGTACGGGACGCGTTCGGCAACGCAGTGCCCCACGCCGTGGTGAGAATCGCGGTGGATGCGAGTCCATGGGGGGAACCGAAACTGCTCGGGACGACGCTTGTGCGCGCCGAGAACGGCGTGGCCTCGTTTGCGGACCTGCGCATCGACCGACCGGGGCAGGGCTACACCTTGCGTGCCACGTCTGCATCGGTCTCCGCCACCAGCGCGCCATTCGCGGTGGGGCTCACCTTCCAGGCCGTGGATGCCGGTGACTTCGACACCTGCGGGCTGACGCCCGGTGGTGCTTACTGTTGGGGCAACTGGTACGCGGGTGCGGATACCGTTCCACACTTGATCGACGGACCGGCTTTCGTGGAGATCTCGAGCGGCCGCTTTCACACCTGCGGCCGGACCAGCGCTGGCGCGGTGTATTGCTGGGGATTCAATCAACTCGGCGAACTGGGCGACGGCACCTTCACCGACCGCTCCGTTCCCGTGTTGGTGAGCGGCGGGTTGACGTTCGCCTCGGTGAGCGCTGGCGGATTCTACACGTGTGGGCTCGTCAGCTCCGGCGCCGCGTACTGTTGGGGCGGTGGCGGGGCTGGCGAGCTCGGCAACGCGGCCGATACTAACAGCGCCGCGCCTGTGGCTGTGGCCGGTGGGCTGACGTTCCGATCCCTGAGTGCCGGGCTGTCCCATACGTGCGCCGTGACAGCGGCGGATCAGGCGTACTGCTGGGGCTCGGGCTTCGCGGGCGAGTTGGGCAACGACGCCGTGCCGATCGGCGACACACGGAACACGCCGGTGACGGTCAGTGGTGGACTGAGTTTCTCCACGGTGAGCGCTGGTTTCAACATCAGCTGCGGCGTGAGCACATCTCAGATCGGCTATTGCTGGGGGAACGGCGAGGGAGGTGTGGGCGACGGTAAGTTCCAGGTGGAGATGACGCCGGCCGCGGTCGTGGACGGCCTGTCGTTCACCGCGATCAGCGCCGGGCGTTCACACTCCTGCGGCTTGGTTACGACCGCACCTGGCATCCAGTGTTGGGGGGCCAACAACACCGGTCAGGTGGGGGACGGAACGACGCAGCCGAGGCTCAGTGCCGTCCTCATCGACGCTGGCGCAACCCCGTCGGCAATCACCGTTGCTGAGACCCACTCGTGTGCAATGACTGCCTCCGGTCTCCTGTGCTGGGGTGCCAATGACGAGGGTCAGATCGGTGACGGTACTCGCGTGCAGCGTACGGTTCCCACGCGAGTGGTGCAGTGACCGCGGGCTAGCGCTGACACCCCGGGCAGAATGTCGTCGCCCGCAGGTCGATCGTGTGCGTGGTGACGAGCTTCTTGCCGCACGTCACGCACGGCTCGCCACCACGCCCGTACACCTTCAGCTCGAACTGGAAGCGGCCTTCCTCCCCGGTACCGGTGCGGTAATCGCGCACCGTCGTGCCGGACGATCGCACGGCCCGGAGCAGGATGTCCGTGACCGCCGCGTGCAGGCGCGCGAACTCCTCTAACGACAGCTTGTTCGTGGGCTTGGACGGGTCGATCCCCGCCGCGAACAGCGCCTCGTTGGCGTAGATGTTGCCCACCCCGGCGATGCGGCGCTGATCCATGATCGTCTTCTTGATCGCCGCGCGCGTGCCCTTGAGCCGGTCGGCGAAGACGAACGGGGTGAAGGTCTCCTCCAGGGGCTCGGGTCCGATCCGACCAGTGTAGGCATCCCAGCCCTTCTGGTCGAGCAGCCACACGGTGCCCAGGCGTCGCACGTCACGGTACACCAGCAGGCGACCGTCCTCGATCGTGCAGGTGAGCACCGCGTATTTTGCCTCGTCCCGGGTGAGCGCCCGGTCGTACACCACGAGCGATCCGGTCATGCGGGGCTGCACGATCAGCCGGTGGCCGCTCGCCAGGCGGAACACCGCGTGCTTGGCGCGCCGGATCACCTCCTCGATGGTGTTCCCCCGCAGCGTGCGGAGCAGGCGCGGCTTCGAAACCCGGCGCAGCACGTCCGTCTTGGCCAGACGGGCGCGCGCGATGCGGTAGCCCTCGAGCCGCGGGGCCAGCTCCCGCACGATCGTCTCAACCTCGGGCAGCTCCGGCACTCTCCGCCGTTCTCCTGATCTCGCGCCACGCGATGTCCCGCCGGTATGTCTTTCCCTCGAAGCCGATCAGCTCGCATCCGTGCGCGCTCCGCTCCCGCGCCGCCGCGACCGTGTCGCCCAGCCCCGTCACCGTGAGCACGCGCCCGCCCGCCACCCGCACCGTGCCGTCGGGATCGCGCGAGGTGCCCGCGTGGAACACGAGCGTGCCCGGCTCGAGATCGCGCGGCACGTCGACGGCCGCGCCCAGCCGCGGCGTGTCGGGGTACCCCGGTGCCGCGAGCACCGTGGCGACGGCGGCCCGGCTCGGCGACAGCATCGGGTCGCGCGGTCTCCAGTTGCCCATGGCGATATCGCGCAGCTGCGTCGTCACGCCGGGCAGCACCGGCAGCAACGCCTGGGTCTCCGGATCTCCGAACCGGCAGTTGAACTCGAGCACGTAGGGCGTACCGTCGGCCGCGAGCATGATGCCGGCGTACAGCACGCCTTGATACGGCGCGCCGCGCGCCGCCAGCTCCTGCAGCGCGGGCTCGAGCACCTGGCGACGCAGCCGCTCCACCAGACCGTCGGTGGCGATGCTCACGGGGCAGTAGGCGCCCATACCACCCGTGTTGGGCCCGGTGTCGCCTTCGCCCAGCCGCTTGTGGTCCTGGGCGGCGGGCAGCAGGACGAGCTGCTCGCCGTCCGTGAGCGCCAGCACTGAGAGCTCCTCACCCTCGATAAAATCCTCCACCACCACTTCGCGGCCCGCGTCGCCGAACGCTCCCTCCGCGAGCATGGCGCGCACCGTACGGGCCGCGTCGTCCCGCGTGGCGCAGACGACGGCGCCTTTGCCGCCCGCGAGCCCAGAAGCTTTCACCACGAGCGGCTCGGCGTGACGCTGGATGTAGACGCGGGCCGGGTCGATGGCGGTGAAGGTGCGGCTTGCCGCTGTGGGGATGCGGGCGTGTCGCATGACTTCTTTTGCGAATGCCTTGGAGGACTCGATCCGCGCAGCGGCCTGGCTGGGCCCGAACACGGGGTGACCGCGGGCCCGCAAGGCATCCGTCAGACCGGCGGCGAGGGGGCCTTCGGGTCCGATGATGGTGAGGTCGATGCGGTGCTGCTTCACCGCTTCTACAACGTTTCCAACCTCTCCAACCTGCAGTTCGAGATTTTGGCCGAGCTGCGCGGTGCCGGGATTGCCGGGAGCGGCGAACAGGTCGGCGTCGGGGGTGTCGCGCTTCAGCGCCCAGCAGAGCGCGTGCTCGCGGCCGCCCCCGCCGACGACCAGGACTCTCACTTCTTCTTGAAAGCGTCCGAGAAGGCCTGGGCCGCCCGCTTGGCGGTGTCTACCACGTCGTCCACGACGGCCTTCGCTTCCTTCATATAGTGCTCCCGCGCTTCGTCGATATCCTGGTCCACGGGCCGGCCCTCGGCCTCGGGTCCGCGGCGCGTGTACTCGCCCCGCAGCACCCGGTCGTAGTGGCCTTCTTCTATCCAGCGCTGCAGTTCTGCCGCCCGCACCGTGTTGAACGGATGGGTGCGTCCCAGCACGCCGAGGATCTTGAAGATGCGGTCGAGCGCGCCGCCCGCGGCCTCGTACTCTCTCGCTTGGGCGAGGAAGGCGTTCAGGTCCATCTGCGACATGTCGCCGCCGCCCGCGAACTTGAGGTTGACGCGCAACGACGCCGTCGGGTCCTGGCACGCGAGCAGCCCCGCCCGGTCGGAGGAGAGCTCGCTCTTGCGGAACCACTCGAGCAGGGCGAGCTGGATGGGCAGCAGCGCGATGCCGGCGAGGAACGGCAGGGCCCCGAGGCTCACGTTGAGGATGAGAACGAGGATCGTGTGGTACAGCGCGTGCCCGCTCATGACGTGGCCCAGCTCGTGGCCCAGCACGTTCCGCAGCTCGTCGTCGTCCAGCAGCTTCAGCGTCCCGGAGTTGATCACGATGAACGGCTTCTCCATGCCGAAGGCGCCGGCGTTGGCGAACGGCGTCTGCGACACGAACAGCTCGGGCCGCTCCGGCCAGTCCATCGAGGTGAGCACCTCGGTGTAGAGCTGGTTCAAGCGGGGGAACTGGGTCGGTCCCACCCGCACGGCGTCCGCCTGGAAAATCAGCCGCACGCCGCGCTCGCCGATGAAGCCGTAGATTTTTTTCACCACCTCGTCGAACCCGGGCACCGAGCGCAGCGATTGCAGGGCCGCGCGGTCGGCGGGGTGCTCCCAGGTGACGGGGGCGATTTGGGTGAGGATGCGGCGCGGCCGGGCCGCCGGCAGTGTGGATTCGGTCATGGGTGCTCCTCTACGAAGATAGGTCCCCCACTACGCCAGGACGCCGCAAGTGTTTCGCCCATTCACGCCGCCGCCAGGGCCTGTTCCAGGTCCGCGATCAGGTCGTCCACATCTTCGATCCCCACCGATAGGCGCACCAAGCTGTCGGTGAGCCCCAGGGCGCGCCGCATGTCGGCGGGTACGCTCGCGTGGGTCATCGAGGCCGGATGCCCGATCAGGCTCTCCACGCCCCCCAGCGACTCGGCGAGCGCGAAGATGCGCGTGCGCTCGGCAACTCGCTTGGCCCGCTCGAGCGAGCCCAGCTCCACCGAGATCATGCCGCCGAACCCTTTCATCTGCCGGCAGGCCAATTCATGCTGCGGATGCGAGGGCAGTCCCGGATAGTACACGCGCTCGACCTTGGGTTGCTTGGTGAGCCACTCGGCGATGCGGCGGGCGTTGGCGTCGTGCTGGCGCATGCGCAGCGCCAGCGTCTTGGTGCCGCGCAGGGCGAGCCAGCAGTCGAACGGCCCCGGCACCGCGCCGGAGGCGTTCTGAATGAACCCGAGCCGCTCCGCCAGGGCGCCGCTGTTGGTGACGAGCATGCCGCCCACCATGTCGCTGTGGCCGTTCAGGTACTTGGTGGTCGAGTGCAGCACGATGTCGGCGCCCAGCTCCAGCGGCCGTTGGAAGTAGGGCGTGGCGAAGGTGTTGTCCACGACGAACAGGGCGCCCGCTTTGCGCGCGACCTCCCCCGCGGCGGCGAGGTCGCACAGCCGCATCATCGGATTGGTGGGCGTCTCGGCGTAGATCATCTTCGTCTTGGGCGTCACGGCCGCGGCCACGTTGCGAATCTCGCTCGCGTCGACGAAGCTGAACTCGAGTCCGACGCGAGACCAGATGAGGGTCATCTGGCGGTGCGTGCCGCCGTATACGTTGTCGCCGCTGACGACGTGGTCGCCCGCGGCGAGCAGTTTCAGCACGCCGTCCACGGCGGCGAGTCCCGACGCGAACGCGAAGCCGTGACGCCCGCCCTCGAGCGCCGCGACGTTGCGCTCGAGCGCTTCGCGCGTCGGGTTGCGCGTGCGGGCGTATTCGTAACCCTTGTGCCGCCCCAGTCCGTCCTGGACATACGTGGACGTCTGATAGATCGGCGTCATCACGGCGCCGGCGAGGGGGTCGGCGATTTTCCCGGCGTGCACGGCGCGGGTTGCAAAGCGCGCCGCCAGGTCGTCGCGCGAGATCTCGGTCATGGCGGGAACGTAAGGGCGCCTTCCCTGCCGAGCAAGCGACTACTACGTTACGCGCACGATGCCCCAGCCGAACTCCGTGAAGTGTCTGGTGGTCGACGACGAGCCGCGGCTGCGGCGCGTGCTCGTGCGCTTGCTCGAGGGCGAAGGGTTCACCTGCGCCGAAGCGGGATCCGGGGTGGAAGCGCTGGAGATGCTGCACCACGAGCAGGTGCCGCTCGTCATCTCCGACCTGCGGATGCCCCAGATGGACGGGGTGGGGCTGTTGCGCGAGATCATCGCCAAGTGGCCGGACACCGCCGTCATCGTCGTGACGGCCGTGGCGGAAGTGGAGAGCGCCGTCGCCTGCCTGCAGCTCGGTGCGCTCGACTACGTCGCCAAGCCGTTCCACCTGGATGAAGTGCGCGCCCGCGTGACGCAGGCGCTCGACAAGCGGCACCTCAAGATGGAGCTCGAGGACTATCGCCACAATCTCGAGCAGCGGGTGCAGGAGCAGGCACGGCGGATCGAGGAGCTGTCGCTCGAGCGGCTGCAGGCGCTGGTGCACTTCCTGGAAGAGAAGGACCCCTACACCCGCGGCCATTCCGTGCGGGTCGCGAACTACTCCACCCGGATCGCTCGCCAGATGGGGCTGCCCCGGTCCGTGATTGAAGTCATCACGCTGGGCGCCGAGCTGCACGACATCGGCAAGATCGGGGTCAGCGAGCAGGTGCTGCACAAGGAGGGCAAGCTCAGCGACTCCGAGTACCGCCACATCATGGAGCACCCCGTGATCGGCGCCCGCATCCTGGCGCCGTTGATGCGCGACGTGCCGGCGGCGCTCGCCATCGTGCGGTCGCATCACGAGCGCCTCGACGGCCGGGGGTTCCCCGACGGTCTGGCGGGCGGCCAGATCCCGCTCGAGGTGCGCGTCGTCACCATTGCCGATTCGTTCGACGCCATGACGAGCGTCCGGCCGTATCGCCCGGCCCTCTCCGTCCAGAAGGCGCTGCAGGAGCTCGAAGAGGGGAAGGACAAGCAATTCCATGCGCCGGCGGTGGAGGCGTTTCTCGCGGCGTTCCCCGATGCGTCCGCGCTGCCGGTCTCGACCCCCGAAATCCAACCGCTCCACCTTCCGGCGCCGTCACCCGACACGGCACGTCGCTCGCCTCCCTCCGATTAAATTGCCGCCATGACCGACACGTTGATGGTCGGGGTGTCCGGCGTGCGCGGCATCGTGGGCAAGGACCTGACGCCGGAGGTGGTGACGCGCTGGGCGCGGGCGTTCGGGACGTGGGTGCGTGAGAACGGGAAACGGGAAACGGGAAACGGGAAAGGGAGCGCCGTCGTCGTAGGTCGAGACGCCCGCGAGTCCGGGCCTGCCTTCGCCGCTGCCGTGACGACCGGTCTCACGTTGGTCGGGTGCGACGTCATCGACGTCGGTCTCGTGCCCACGCCCACGGTGCAGCTGGCCGTCGAGCACCACCACGCGGGCGGTGGGATCGCGATCACCGCGAGCCACAACCCCATCGAGTGGAACGCCCTGAAATTCGTCGGATCGGACGGGATCTTCCTCGACGGGAACGAGGGAGCACGGGTGGCCGCGCTAGCCGCCGGACAGCCGGGAAACGGGAAACGGGAAACGGGAAAGGTGACGGCCGATCCCGGCGCGGTCGAGCGTCATCTCGACGGGGTCTTGCGGCTCCCAGCGCTGCCTGTCCAGGCCATCCGGGCGCGCAGGTTCACCGTCGCCCTCGACGCCGTGCGGGGGGCGGGCGGGCCAGTGATGCGGACGCTGCTCGAGCGGTTGGGGTGCACCGTAACGGGCATCAACCTCGAGACGGACGGCCAATTTCCCCGCGCGCCGGAGCCGGTGCCGGAGAACCTCGGCGACCTGGCCGCCCTGGTGCGCCGCTCGGGCGCGGACCTTGGCATCGCCGTCGATCCCGATGTCGATCGCCTCGCAATCGTCGACGAGGTCGGGGCGCCGATCGGGGAGGACTATACGCTCGCGTTTGCCATACGGGCGGTGCTGAGCGGGAAAGGGGAAACGGGAAACGGGAAACGTGTCGTCGTCTGCAACCTGTCGACGAGCCTGGTGGTCGAGGACGCCGCGCGGGAGTTCGGTGCCGCTGTCGTCCGCACGCCCGTCGGTGAAGTTCATGTCGCCCGCGCCATCTTGCGGCTCGCGGCTGTGGTCGGCGGGGAAGGGAACGGCGGCGTGATGTATCCTGCCCTGCACGCGGGGCGCGACGCGCCGGTGGCCGCAGCGCTGCTGCTCGCGCTACTCGCCCGGGACGGCAGGCGGGTGAGCGAGCTCGTGGCCGCGGCGCCGCGCTACGTGATCGTCAAAGCGAAGGCGGAACGCGGAGCGCGGAACGCGGAACAGGGCCTGGACGGCGTCTATGCGGCATTGCGAACGCGCTTTCCGGAAGCGAGCGTCGACACGCAGGATGGTCTCCGCCTCGCCTGGCGCGACCGCTGGCTGCACGTGCGGCCGTCCAACACGGAGCCGATCGTCCGGCTGATCGCCGAGGCCCCGACCGGCGCCGCAGCGCGGGACCTCGTGGACGAAGGACGGCGCCTGTGCGCGGCATCCGCCTCATAGCGCCCACCACACCAGGGGCACCGGGAGAAACGCCAGCGTATCGAGGATGCCGTTCCAGGGGGCGCCCGGCGCGCTGACGAAATCCCCGTCTCCCCACTCGTGCGCCACGCCCACGGCGGCGACCGCGACCACCCGCGCCAGGGCGGGCGTGCCCAGGGCCGCGAGCAGCGCCGTGAGCACTCCGCCCACGATGACGTGCTCCACGAGCCCGAGCGGGCGAATCCACGACGGTAACATCGGCAGTCACAATCTCCGCTGGATTCCCCCCGCCGCGCAACGGCGCCGCCGGGAGTGTTATTCTTCCCCACCATGTGCGGCATCGTTGGGTACACCGGTCCCCGGCAGGCGGCGGACCTGCTGTTCGAGGGTCTGAGGCGGCTGGAGTATCGCGGGTACGACTCGGCCGGGATCGCGCTGGTCGCCGACGGCCGCATCGAGGTGCACAAGGCCGCCGGCAAGATCGGCGTGCTCGAGAAGCAGCTCGGCACGACTCTTCCCGCCGGCCATACCGGAATCGCCCACACGCGCTGGGCGACGCACGGCGCCCCCAACACCATCAACGCGCATCCGCACACCGACTGTGGCGGGACGCTCGCCCTGATCCACAACGGCATCATCGAGAACGCGGGCGTGCTGCGCGGTGCGCTCGCCAAGCGTGGACACGTGTTCCGCTCCGAGACCGACACCGAAGTGCTGGCGCACCTGATCGAAGAGCTGCTCGCCAAGCAACCCGGTGCCACGCTGGTGGAAGCGGTGGCGGGCGCTCTGCACCAGGTGGAGGGCACCTACGGCATCGCGGTCGTCGCGACGCGCGAGCCCGACACGATCGTCGCTGCGCGGCGGGGCTCGCCGCTGCTGGTCGCCATCGGGACGGGAGAGAATTTCGTCGCCTCGGATGCGTCCGCCGTGCTGGCGCACACGCGCTCGGTCGTATATCTGGACGACGGCGAGATCGCGGTCGTGCGGCCGGCCGAGTATCGCATCCTCGACGTCGATTCCGTGGAGAAGGAGAAAGCGGTTACGCGCGTGGACTGGGACCTCGCCACCATCGAGCGCGGCGGTCACGCGCACTTCATGCTCAAGGAGATCATGGAGCAGCCCGAGAGCCTGCGCGACACGCTGCGCGGGCACTTGCTCGAGGAAGAGGGCACGGCGCGGCTCGGCGGGCTCAACCTCACGGATGAGCAGCTGCTCCAGGTGAACCGTATCGTCTTCACGGCGTGCGGCACCTCGTGGCACTCGGCGCTGATCGGCGAATACATGATGGAGGAGCTGGCCCGCATCCCCTCCGAGGTCGAGTACGCGTCGGAGTTTCGCTACCGTAACCCGATCGTGGACGAGCGCACCCTGGTGGTGGGGATCTCACAGTCGGGCGAGACGGCGGACACGCTGGCGGCGCTGCGCGAGGCGAAGCGGCGCGGCGCCCGGACCCTGGGCCTCGTGAACGTGGTGGGCTCGACCATCGCGCGCGAGGTGGACGGCGGCATCTATCTGCACGCCGGGCCGGAGATCGGGGTGGCCTCGACCAAGGCGTTCACCAGTCAGATCGCCGCGCTGGCGGTCCTCACCCTCAAGATGGGCCGGCTGCGGGCGCTGTCGATCCTGCAGGGACGCGAGGTGGTGCGCGCGCTCGGCCGGCTGCCGGAGCTGGTGGAGCGGGTGCTCGCGAAAGCGCCGGAGGTGGAGCACATCGCCGAGCGGATGATGCGCGCGCAGAACGTGCTCTACCTGGGGCGCGGCTACAATTTCCCCGTGGCGCTCGAGGGCGCCTTGAAGCTCAAGGAAATCTCCTACATCCACGCCGAGGGCTACCCCGCGGCCGAAATGAAGCATGGGCCGATCGCGCTGATCGACGACCTCATGCCCGTGGTGTTCATCGCTCCCAAAGACGCCGTCTACCAGAAGGTCGTGTCCAACGTGGAGGAAGTGAAGGCGCGCGGCGGGCGGGTCGTGGCGGTCGTGACCGAGGGGGATACCGGCGTCTCGAGACTCTGCGACCACAAGATCGAAGTGCCGGAGACGCTCGATCTCTTGACGCCCGTGCTCACCGTGCTGCCGCTGCAGCTCCTGGCGTACTACATCGCGGTGCGTCGGGGGTGCAACGTGGACCAGCCGCGCAATCTCGCGAAGAGTGTGACGGTGGAGTGAATCCAATGCGGAATGCGGAGTGCGGAATGCGGAATGGATCGCGCGCGCGTCGAGCCGCGGAGCAAATCCTTGGGATCGAACCCTGCCCTGCAATTCCGCATTCCGCATTCCGCACTCCGCATTAGGGTGGGGTGGGGGCCGTGAGAGTGGTGCTCCAGCGTGTCGCGCGCGCGGAGGTTCGCGTGGACGGGCGCGTCACCGGGAAGGTGGGGAAGGGGTTTCTCGTGCTCGCCGGCTTCGCCCCGACCGACACCGAGGAGCGCCTCGCCTGGATGGCCGACAAGATCCTGGGGCTGCGACTGTTCGGCGACGCGGAAGGAAAAATGAATCTGGCGCTGGCCGACGTCCGCGGAGCGGTGCTGGTGGTATCGCAGTTCACGCTGTACGGCGATGCCAGCAAGGGTCGGCGGCCCAGCTTCATCGACGCGGCTCCGCCCGAGGTCGCGATTCCCTTGTACGAGCGGTTCGTCGCGCTGCTCAAGGAGCGGGGCGCCGGGAGCGGGACCCGCGTCGAGACCGGTGAATTCGGGGCCATGATGGAGGTCGAGCTGGTGAACGACGGGCCGGTTACGCTGATCCTCGAGCGATGACCCCCGCCCTCACGGGCGGGGTTATTATCCTCGCCAGCGGCTCCCCGCGCCGCCGCCAGCTGCTCGAGATGCTGGGGCTGCCGTTCCGCACGGTCGCGCCCGACGTGGACGAGTCGCTGCTGCCCTGGGAGCAGCCCGAGGCGTACGTGACGCGGCTGGCGCGGGACAAGGCCCGTGTGGTGGCGGCGCGCGAGCACGGCGCGCCGGTGCTGGGGGCCGACACGACCGTCGTGCTGCGCGGGCGCCTGTTCGGCAAGCCCGCCGACCCCGCCGAGGCGGCCGACATGCTGCGCCGGCTGCAGGGGCGCAAGCACCAGGTGATGACGGCCGTGGCGGTGGCCCTGGATGGACGCGTGGAGCATGCGCTCGACGTCACGGACGTGACGTTCCGGCGCCTCTCCGACGAGCAGATCGCCGACTACGTGGCCACGGGAGAGCCGCTGGACAAGGCGGGCGCCTACGCGATTCAGGGGAAGGGGGCGGCGCTCGTGGAAGGCATCCGGGGCGACTTCTTCGGCGTGATGGGTCTGCCGCTGCGGCTCGCGCTCGATCTGCTGGCGCGCTTCGGGGTCTGCTACCGCTTCACCCGGTAGACCGGGATCTTCTTCGACTTCCCTTTGACCTGGATCGGCTCGAGCGGATCGACCTTCGGGGGTTGCTTCAGCTGTTCATAGAACGGCTCCGAGATGAGGATCTCGTTCGCCCCCGCGGTGTCGCACAGGCGCTTGGCGGTGTTCACCGCATCCCCGATCACGGTATACTCGAGCCGCCGATCCGAGCCGACGTTGCCCGCGAACACTTCGCCGAAGTTGATGCCGATGCCGATGCCGAGCGCGGGGCGACCCTCGTCCTGCCACTTCGTGTTGAGCCGCTCGAGCGCCGCCAGGTGGTCGAGCGCGCAGCGCATGGCGCGGTCGGCGTCGTCTTCGTGGGCGATGGGCGCGCCCCACAGCGCCATGATCGCGTCCCCGATGAACTTGTCGAGCGTCCCGCCGTGCTCGAACACCACCTCCACCATCTCGGTGAAGTACTCCGTCAGCAGTCTGGCGATGGCGTCGGGGCTCATCGTCTCCGACATCGGCGTGAAGCCGCGGATGTCCGAGAAGAACAGCACGACCGGTCGCTTTTCACTGGGGAGCCGGCCCGCATCCTGCTGCTGCGCGATCACTTGCGCGATGTTGGGCGAGAAGTAACGCTGGAAGTTCGAGAGCACCAGCGCTTCGCGCCGCATCTGCTCCGAGCGCTGCGAGTTCTCGATCGCCACCGCGGCGAGCGAGCCGAACGCGATCAGGAACTTGAGGTCGTCGTCGGAGAAGGAGTGCGTCGCGGTGAGGTTGTCCACGTAGAGGATGCCGAGCACCGTTTGGTCGGTGCCCATGAGCGGCGTGCACATCGCGCTGCGCACGCTCTGGATGAGAATCGACTTCCCCTTGAACCGCTCGTCGGCCGCGGTGTTGTCCGACAGGATGGCGACGCGGTCCTCGACCACCTTGCGGGCGATCGACTGCGGCACGTGCTTCGAGGCCGACGACTGCGCCGTCCGCCCGCGTGAGATCCGCGGCACGAGCTCCCCGGTCGTGGCTTCGAGCAGCAGGATCGAGACCCGGTCCACGTTCATCACCTGAAACGTGAACTCGACGATCTTGTCGAGCAGGCGGTCGAGCTCCTGTTGCTTCGACAGCTCCTTCGAGATCTCGAGCAGCAGCTCGAGCTTCTTTTCCCGCAGCTCCTCGAGCGACTTCGCCGTGACCTTCAGGTGCGAGACGCCCGAAGGGGTGGCGGTGACGATCGCCGGGACGCCCCCCGACACGTTCACCGGGAGCTGGCGCACGATCGTGCCGCCCGCGGGCTTCGCGCCCGTGAACTCGGCCGACACCTGCGGCACCACCTTGGGATGCAGCGGGGTGCGGACCTCTTTCACCCGGAACGCGACCTTGCCGAAGGTGACGACGTCGTTTTCGGTGGCGAGCGCCTCGCTGATGCGCGCGCCGTTCAGAAAGGTGCCGTTGGAGGAGCCGACGTCCTTGACCTTCACGCCCCCATCGACGAGGGACACCTCGGCGTGTCGCCGCGAGATGGTCGGATCGTAAATCGGCACGTCGCTCGTGACCGCCCGCCCTACGACCACGACGCGTCCGGGCTGGAGGTCGATGGACTGCTCGCCCGTCGTGCTCAGCAGCTTGAACACAGCGAAAAGATAGACGCCAAGACGCCAAGACGCCAAGACACAAGGGCGCTCAGTCGCGCGCTTTCGCGAACGCCAGGGCCTTCAACACTGCCTGCGCCTTCGCCTCGGTTTCGGCGAACTCGCGCGCCGGATCGGAGTCGGCCACGATCCCCGCCCCCGCCTGCACCGTGACGCGATCTTTCTGCACCAGGGCACAGCGGATTGCGATCGCGGTGTCGAGACTCGTCGCACCCCAGCCGACGTAGCCCACGGCGCCGGCGTATGGCCCCCGCCGCTCCGGCTCGAGCTCGTCGATGATCTCCATGGCGCGCACCTTGGGCGCGCCCGTCACGGTGCCCGCGGGAAAGCACGCCTTGAACACGTCGAGCGCGTCGTAGCCTTCGCGCAGTCGTCCCCGCACCTCGCTCACGAGGTGCTGCACGTGGGAGTAGCGCTCCACCTGCAGCAGGTCGGTCACGCGCACGCTTCCGAACCGCGCCACGCGGCCCACGTCGTTGCGCCCCAGGTCGACGAGCATCATGTGCTCGGCCCGCTCCTTTTCGTCGGCGAGCAGTCGCGCGGCGAGCAGCTCGTCTTCTTCGTGGGTGCGGCCGCGCGCGCACGTCCCGGCGATCGGGCGCACCGTCACCTCGCCCCCTTCCACCCGCACCAGCACTTCGGGCGAGCTCCCCACCAGCGCGAAGTCGTCGAGCGCGAGGTAGAACAGATAGGGCGCCGGATTGAGCGCTCGGAGATAGCGATACAAGAGGAGCGGATCCACGGCCCCGAGCGCGTCCTGACGGCGCGACAGGACCGTCTGGAAGGCGTCGCCCGCGACGATGTACTCGTGCACGCGCGACACGTCGCGCTCGAACGCGGCGCGCGGGTAGCGCGACTCCGTGGCCACCGGCGCAAGGCCGTCCTGCAGCGCGAGCGGGGCCAGGTCGTGGCGCTGCCGGAGACGCGCCACGATTTCGTCGAGCCGCGCCTCCGCGGCGTCGTACAGCCGCAGCCGCCCGGCGCCGGCGGCGCGGGGGGGCACCTCGACGTTGGCCACCACGATGGCGCGTCCGAACAGGTTGTCGAGGATCACGACCGTGTCCGCGATCATCATCACGGCGTCGGGCACGCCCAGCGTGTCGGCGGGCGGATGGGGTAGGCGCTCCACCGTGCGAACCAGATCGTAGCCCAAGTAACCCACCGCGCCGCCCGTGAAGCGGGGCAGGCCCGGGACCGGGACGGCGGCCAGGGCACGCATGCGCTGGGCGAGATCGCCGATCGGGTCGTCCGTCTGGCCCACGACCTCCCAGCCGCCGGCCTTCGTCCAGCGGTCGATCGTGCGGCCCCCCCGGCAGCGCCACACTTCGCGCGGCTCGGTGCCCAGGAAGGTGTAGCGGGCCCAACGCTCGCCCCCGACCAGCGATTCGAGCAGGAACGCGAACGGCGGGCGGGCGACCTTGACGAAGGCGGCCAGCGGCGTGTCGGCGTCGAGCACGACCTCGCGCACCACGGGGACCATGCCGCCCCGTTCGGCGCGCGCCAGGAAGTCCGCGCGGGCGTCGCTCATCGGGTGGGGAGCGGGGTAGAGGGGATATGCGACTCGTCGCCACGGCGCTCGCCCTGACCGGCCTCGGCCTGCCCCTCCGGGTCGACGCTCAGACGTGGGGCTCGGATTCGGCGGTCGGGTTGGCGCGCCGGGCCGCGGTGCGCCGCAGCGGCGCCGCCGCCGACACCACGCTCCACGACTACAAGGCCCAGGCCCACGGCTTCCTGTTCTTTCTGGGTGCCTTCGGCGAAGGGCTCGCCGACCCTCCGCGCCTGGTGAAGGCGGACCAATTGGAGCTGGAAGTGTACTGGAGGGCCCCGGCGAGCAGCAAGCAGCGCGTCGTCGGCTGGCGCGATCAGGCCGAGCTCCCCACCGACATCAACTACCACCGCGACCACCTGGGCATCATCCAGAACAACTTCGGTGCCGCCATCCGGCTGGGCGAGGGCGACGAGGTGCGGGACGTGCCGCACCCGCTCTCGTCGGTGGGCCTGGGTCTGTACGACTTCGCGCTCGGCGACACCACCATCATCGCGCTCCCCGAGCGCGAGGTCCGCGTGGTGGCGCTGCGCGTGCGGCCGAAGAGCTTCGACCTGCCGCGCATCGTCGGCACCCTCTATCTGGACGCGGCGACCGCGGATCTCGTGCGGATGGCGTTCAACTTCACGCCCCGCTCCTACCTGGACCGCCAGCTCGAGGACGTGAGCATCGTGCTCGACAACGCGCTGTGGGAGCAGCGCTACTGGCTGCCGTATCGCCAGGAGATCGAGATCCGGCGCCGCGCCACGTGGCTGGACGTGCCGGCGCGCGGCATCATCCGAGCGCGCTGGGAGATCGACGGTTACGTCTTCAACGTCGGGCTGGCGCAGAGCTGGTTCGCGGGCGACGAGATCTCGTTCCTTCCCAAGGCGGAGCGGGACTCGTTTCCGTGGACCGAGCCGCTCGCCACCGCGCTCGAGAACGTGGCCGAGCCCGTGCGGCGCGACGACCTGGAGCGGGTCCGCGCCGAGGTCGAGCAGATCGCCGGGCGCCGCGCCCTCACCGGACTTCGGGCCAACCGCCTCGGCGTGCGCAGCCTCTCGGATCTGGTGCACGCCAACCGCGTGGAGGGGCTCGCGGCCGGCGCCGGCGTCGTGTTGCGCGGCGGGGGCGAGCGGCGCGAGCTGCGGCTGCGCACGAGCTACGGGTTCGGCGACCGGCGCGGCAAAGGCGCCGTGACCGTGGTGGAGCGCCGGGGCCGGGGCGCGCTCGACGTGAGCGCCTATCGCGACGTGCGCGACGTGGGAGACTGGCCCGTGATCGCCCGGCTGCAGAACTCGTTCGCGGCCCAGGAATTCGGGCACGACTACGGCGACTATTACCTGGCGCAGGGGGCGCGCCTGACGTATCGCCACGGCGTCGGCGTGCGCGGGGAGTGGCGCGCTGCGGCCAGCCGTGAGTCGTTCCGCTCGCTCGCCGTCGCCGCCACGCCCGCGAACGGCAGTTTCCGGCCGAATCCGGCCCTGGGCGGACCGGCGGTGGACCTGCTGCAGCTCGCGTTCGAGCGCCGCAGCGAAGGGTTCGCCGTGCGGCGCGACCTGCACGTGGAGACGATGCTCGAAGCCGGGCGCGAGGACGGTGGCGACACGTATCTCCGTGTCTCCGGCGCCGGCCACGTGCTGCTCCCCGTCGGAGCCACGCGCCTGCTCATTCGGGCACAAGGTGGCGGCGCGAGCGCGCGGCTCCCGGCACGCCGCGCGTTCGTGCTCGGCGGGCGCGGTACTTTGCTCGGCGACCCGTTCCGCGCCTGGGGCGGCCGGCGGATGGGCCTGGTGCACGTGGAGTGGCGCGTGCCGATGCCGTTCCCGTCGCTCGGGGTTGGGCCGTACGCGCGCACCCCGCGTACGGTCACCCTCGCCCCGTTCGTCGCCATGGGCTGGGCGGACCGTCCGGTCGCGGGCACGCCGTGGCTGGCCACCGACGGCGCCCGCACCACGCTCGGGCTCGGCGTCGAATGGCTGGGTGTGTTCCGTTGCGAGGCGGGGTTCGGCACCGCGACGCACCGGATGGGGATCGCGTTCGACGTATCGCGGGACTTTTGGGGAATCCTCTAAAGGAGGTTGTGGAGGTTGGTGGAGGTTGTGGAGGGTGTGGAGGTTGCATTGCGAGAGGAGCAACCTCCACCAACCTCCCGAACCTCCCCACCCTCCACTACCTTGTCTTAGATGGCCGACACCACCTTCTCCGATGAATGGCTGGCCCACTCCCTCGAGGGGGTGGTCACGCCGGAGCTCGTCGCCGAGCTGCGGGAGAAGGCCGCGCCCCAGGCGACCCTGTGGGAGACGCTCGTTGCCCAGAAGGTCGTGAACGACGAGCAGATCCTCACCGCGCTCTCCACCCGGTTTCGATTGAAGATCGCCGAGCTGGACAAAGCGGACCCGACTGCGAAGGAGCGGGTCCCCGAGCAGGTCGCCCGACGCTATCACATCCTCCCGTTCCGCGCCACCGACTCCTACCTCGAGATCGCCACCGCCAACCCGTTCGATCTGGACGCGGAGAAGGCGCTCGCGTTCGCGACGGCCCGCGAGATCCGCATGCTGCTGCTCGCGCCGTCCAAGATCGCCGAGCGGCTGGACGAGATGTACCGCCCCGAGAAGGCGGTCGACAAGCTGCTCGAGGGCATGGAGAGCTCCGCCGCGTTGGAGCACCTGCAGGACACGGCGCCCGACGAGATCGCGATCGCCGCCTCCGAGGCGGAGGCGAGCCAGCGCCCGGTGGTGCGGCTGGTGGATCTGATCATCTCGGAGGGTATTCTCGCGCGCTCGAGCGACATCCACATCGAGCCGGAAGAGGGCGGGGTGGCGGTGCGCTATCGCATCGACGGCGTGTTGCGCCAGGTGATGAAGATCCCGCGCCAGGCGGGGCTGCCCCTGATCTCGCGTATCAAGATCATGTCGTCGCTCGACATCGCCGACCGGCTGCGGCCGCAGGACGGCCGTGCCCGCGTGGCGGTGAACGGCCAGCCGATCGACCTGCGTGTGTCGACGCTGCCCGCCTCCCTGGGCGAGAAGATCGTGATCCGCATCCTCGATTCCCGCGCCACGGTCAAGTCGCTCGACTCGTTGGGGCTCAATACCAACGAGACGGAAGGCATCAAGCGGCTGCTCGAGAACCACGAGGGCATCATCCTCGTGACCGGCCCGACCGGCTCGGGCAAAACCACGACCCTGTACTCCTGCATCAATCAGATCAAGAGCGAGGGCGTGAACATCGTCACGGTCGAGGATCCGGTGGAGTACCGGATGCAGGGTATCGTGCAGGTGCAGGTGCAGGAGAAGGCCGGCCTGACGTTCGCCTCGGCGCTGCGCTCGATCCTGCGCCAGGACCCGAACGTCGTGCTGATCGGGGAGATCCGTGATCGCGAAACGGCGCAGATCGCCGTGCAGGCGTCGCTCACCGGCCACCTGGTGCTCTCCACCTTGCACACGAACGATGCGTCGAACGCGGTCACCCGGCTCGTGGACATCGGCGTGGAAGCCTACAAGATCGCCGCGGCCCTGCGGGGCGTCCTGGCCCAACGGCTGATGCGCAAGCTGTGCCCCACCTGCAAGCAAGTGTGGATGGAGACCCCCGCCGACCGGTTCCGGAAGTGGCTTCCGAAGGGCACCCCGCTGTACCGTGCCGCCGGCTGCCCCGACTGCGCCATGACGGGATACCGTGGCCGCTTCTCGATCGTCGAGGTGCTCACGGTAACGCCCGAGGTCGAGCGGCGCATCGCGTCGGGCGAGACCGCGGAGCACATCGCTGGCGCCGCGCGGCGCGGGGGAATGAAGGGGATGTGGGAGTCCGGGCTCGAGCACGTGCTGCGGGGTGAATCCACCCTCGACGAGCTCACGCGCGTCGTCGAAATCCCGCAGGAGGACGAGCAGCCGCCCGCAGCGGCGGCGGCACCGCGGCGCCCGGGCGGCGGCGTGCCGCAGCCGCAGTTCGCGCCGCACGCCGGCGCGGCGCTCGCCCCCGAGCCCACCGCCGACGAGCTGGTGGAGCACTTTGAGCTGCTGGAGGAGCCCGCTCCCCCGCGGCGCTCCGGCCCGCACGGCCTCCCCGCCGTCAAAGTCCTGCTCGTGGACGACGAGGACAGCCTGCGCAAGGTGATGCGCGACCTGCTGGAGCGCGACGGCTACGACGTGGCCGAGGCGCGCGACGGCGTGCAGGCGCTGGACCAGATCGACCGGGTCGGACCCGACATCATCGTGCTGGACCTGAATCTCCCCGGGCTCGACGGGTACGGCGTGCTGTCGCATCTGCGCTCGCGCCCGGCGACGGCGTCGATCCCGGTCATCGTGCTCACCGCCAAGGGCGACGAGGACAACGAAGTGCGCGTGTTCGAGCTCGGCGCGGACGACTTCCTCACCAAACCGTTCCGCGCGCGCGCTCTCTCGGCCCGGCTCGAAGCGGTGCTCGGCCGTCGTCGCTGACCTCTCCCCTCTCTCTTCTGTGTGACGTCCATTCAGGTCTCGTTCGTCGACGTCTACGTGGTGCGTCCGAGCGGCCCAACACTCGATGTGCTCGCGCTGCGGCGCGCGGCGGGTGGCCGCTCCCCGGGCTCATGGGAGACGGTGCACGGGCACATCGAGCCCGGCGAGACGCCGGTCGAGGCGGCGCTGCGCGAGCTGCGCGAAGAGACGGGACTCGAGCCCGCGCGGCTGTACAATCTGTCGCGGGTGGAGGCGTTTTACCGTCACCGCACGGATGAGATCGCGCTGATTCCCGTGTTCGCGGGCGTCGTGGATGCCGGCGCGGAGGCGCGGCCCTCGTCCGAGCACGACCGCGTCGAGTGGCTGGCGCCGGCCCTGGCCGTCGGGCGCTTCGCCTGGCCACGCGAGCGCAGAGCACTGGACGACGTTTTGTCAATCCTCGGGTCTGGGGACGCAGGCTTGCTGGAAGACGTGCTGCGGATAAGCTAAGGAGGGGATCGGACGTACCGACTCGAGACCTGGACGAGCGCCGACAGAATGTGAATCCGTTCTATCACCGCATCTATCGTGTAGTGCGCCACATCCCCAAGGGCCGCGTCGCCACGTACGGTCTCGTGGCCCGGCTCGCCGGTCGGCCCGGGGCCGCGCGCACGGTCGGCTGGGCTCTCTCGGCGCTTCCTGAAGATGCCGATGTTCCCTGGTGGCGCGTGCTCAATGCGGCGGGCCGGATCTCGCTCTCCGGGGCGGACCACGGGTCCGTCGTACAGCGCGCGCTCTTGCTCCGAGAGGGGGTAAAGTTTGCCCAGGGCGGCGCGGTGAACCTCGCGGTGTTCGGGTGGCCGGCCGAGGCCTACGACAGCGCGCCAGCCGCCCACACTCGTGCCGCCTCGTCCCGCAGATCGCGCAGGTTGAAAGGCTTGCGGACGTAGCGCAGGCCGAGCCGCGCCAGCGCGTCGTCTGCTCCCGGCCGCACGTCCCCCGTCGCCACGAGCACCCGGTCCTTGAGGGCCGGCAGCGTTTCCACCAGGCGCGTCACGAACAACTGATCGCGCGCCCGCGCCTGCGCGTCGGCGAGGATCAGGTCGTACGCGCGGGCGCCGGCGAGGTCGAGCGCGTGCTGGGCGTTACGCGCCACGTCGACCGTGTGGCCTTCCCGCCCGAACAGCGCTTTCACCATGCGGCGCACCGCGGGATCGTCGTCGACGAGCAGGATCGCCCGCTTCGCGGACGGGGGCGCGGGCGCTGGCTCGGGCACCGGGGTGAGGTTCAGCGCCACGCCGGCCGGCGCCGGGGGCAGGTCCACCAGAAACGCCGCCCCGCCTTCCGCCGGCCGCTCCACAGCGATCCGCCCGCCGTGCGCTTCCACGATCGAATACGTGATCGAGAGCCCCAGCCCCGTCCCCTGACCAGGCTCCTTGGTCGTGAAGAACGGCGTGAAGAGATGCGGCAAGGCGTCGTCCGTGATGCCCCGACCAGAGTCCGCGACGCTCATGCGCACGCGGTCGTCGAACCAGGTGGCGATCCGGATCACGCGCGGCCGATCCGGTGGGTTTTCCGCCACGGCCTGCGCCGCGTTGTTCAGCAGGTTCAAAAGCACCTGCTGCAGGGCGTGGCGGTCACCCAGCACCGGCGGGACCGTGCCCAGGTCCTTCTCGACGGCGATGTCCTTGAGAGTCAGGTCGTAGCTCATGAGCAGCAGCGTCCGCTGGATCACGTCGTTCAAGTCCACTGGCGCCTGGTCGGCGGGACCCTTGCGCGCGAACGTGAGCAGGTTGCGCACGATCCGCCCGGCGCGGTCGGCCTGCTCGTGAATCACACGCAGGTGGCCGCGATCTTTGGCACCGAGCTCCTTCTGCTCGAGCAGGAACTCGGACAGGCCGGCGATCGAGGTGAGCGGATTGTTGAGCTCGTGGGCGACGCCGGAGACGAGCTGACCGACGGCGGCGAGCTTCTCACTTTGGATCAGGTGGGACTCCATCGCCTGTTGGTCCGTCACGTCTTCTACCAGCACCACCACGCTCTGATCTTGCGCCCCCCCCGCGCCAGGCGCCGGAATGCGGGCGGCGGTCACGCGGATCGCGCGCCCCAGAGTGGTCGAGCGCAGCACGATCGGCTGTACCCGATCGCCCGCGCGCGCGGCCGCGAGCACGTCGACCAGGGGAGGGGACGTGCCGACCAGGGCCTCGACCAGCTCGCGGCCGATGACGCCCGGGATCGGGGCGCCGAGCATGGCGGCGAACGAGCGGTTGGCCCGGCGCACCCGTCCCGCGTCGTCCACCACCGCGATGCCCTCGCTCAGGGAATCGAACGCCGTCTCCCACTGCTCCTTCGCGTGCCGCACCATCTCGAAGAAGCGCGCATTCGCGATCACGATGGCGGCGTGCGTCGCCACCGTGGAGAGCAGGCGGATGTCCTCCGCCGCAAACCCGCCGCCGCGCGGGTTCGCGATCACCAGGGTTCCCACCACCACGCCGTGGGCGCGCAGCGGGACCGCCGCCGCGGAGTCGGCCTGCACGTCCGCCACCAGCCGCGTCGGCTCCCCGCCCGAGCTGCGCACCAGCTCGAGCCGCTCGCGGCCCAGCGACCGCACGACCAGACCGGGATCGTCCGCCCCGATGGCGCGACCCGCCAGCGCCGCCAGCGTACCGTCGGCGGCGGTGACCTGCAGCAGGGGGCGGTCCTCGCGTCCTGCTCCAGCTCCCCCCGCCGCCTCGCCGTCCAGTGTCAGGGCGACAAGGGCTCCCTGGGCGTCGAGAAACCGCATCGCGTAGCGCACCACCTGCTCGACGATGCGGTCGAGCTGCAGCGATCCCGACAGGATGAACGACAGCTCCTGGAGGGAGAACAGCTCCGACAGGCGGCGGTTCAGCTCGTCCGCCGACCGCCGGCGGTCGCGCTCGCTGTGTCGCAAGCGGCGGCTCAGCCGCAGCGACCAGCCCACGGCCCCCACGGCGGCGACGGCGAGCAGGGCAATCAGGATGCGCATGAGGGACAACAATAATGTTGCTCGACGCGTCTAATCCCGACTGAGAAGCTCGGATATCCAGGGTTGATCACCGATCTGGGCTCGGTGATCCCTCACTGGCGCCCGGGGTCAGTCAGGGTCCGGAGGCAAACTGACCCCGGGCGCGAGCCCGGGGTTGCTGGGAGGCCCGCTGCGAATCAGTCCGCACACCGCCTCCCGCAGCTCCCCAATTCCGGTGCCTTCTCTGGCGCTGGTGACGATCACCTGATCGGGGTCGAGCGCGAGGGCGTCGCGCAGCTCCCGCTCCCGGGCGGGGCGCTCGCCGCGGGCCAGCTTGTCGCTCTTGGTCAAGGCTGCGAGGACACGGGTCTCACGCCCCGCGAACAGCTCCTGCATCGCCCGGTCTTCGGCCGAGGGCTCCCGACGGCCGTCGAGCAGCCAAAGCACGCCTGCGAGCCGCGGGCGGGCCAGGGTGTGGGTGATGAGCTGGCGGAACCCGAGGCGATCGGCCTGGGAGGCGCGTGCGTAACCGTAGCCGGGGAGATCGAGAAAATAAAAGGCGCGGTGCGCGGTGCGCGGTTGTTCCCGATGCGCATCGGGTGGTCGGTCCTCAACGGGCGCAACCGCGGACTGCGCACCGCGTACCAACGGTATTTCGTAAACGTTCAACATCCGCGTCTTGCCGGGCGTCCCGGACACTTTGGCTATCCGTCGCCCCGCCAGGGCATTCAGCAGGCTCGACTTGCCTACGTTCGATCGACCGATGAGCGCGACTTCAGGGAGTGTGGGGGTGAGGGAAACGTCGGCCCTGGGGAACGAGCCGATGAAGCGGGGTTCGCCGATCAGGCTTCTTTCTTCTGGCGCACGCGCTCGGTGACGAGCAGTGGGGGCCGGCCTTCGGTGACGCACTCCGAGGTGATGGCGACCTCGCGCACGTCGTCGCGGCTCGGCAGCTCGAACATGATGTCGGTCATCATTTCTTCGAGAATGGCGCGTAAGCCCCGGGCGCCGGTCCCCCGTTTGATGGCCTTCTGAGCGATGGCCTTGAGGGCGTCCTTTTCGATGGTGAGCCGCACGTCCTCCAGCTCGAACAACTTCTGATACTGCTTGGAGAGCGCGTTCTTGGGCTCGATCAGGATGCGGATCAGCGCCTCTTCGTCGAGCGAGTCGAGCGGGACGCACACGGGCAGCCGGCCCACCAGCTCGGGGATGAGGCCGTAGCGCAGCAGGTCGTCCGGCTCCACGTCGATGAAGGGGTTCTTCTTGATCTTTTCGGGTGCGCCTTTGGCGACCTCTTCCTTGGTGAAGCCGATCTGGCGCCGCCCGGTGCGCGACTCGATGATCTTTTCCAGGCCGTCGAACGCGCCGCCGCAGATGAACAGGATGTCTTTCGTATTGACCTGGATGTATTCCTGCTGCGGGTGCTTGCGGCCGCCCTGGGGCGGCACGCTCGCCACGGTGCCCTCGAGGATCTTCAAGAGGGCCTGCTGCACGCCCTCGCCCGACACGTCGCGCGTGATGCTCGGGTTCTCGGACTTCCTGGCGATCTTGTCGATCTCGTCGATGTAGACGATGCCGCGCTCCGCCTCGGACACGTTGAAGTCCGCGGCCTGGAGCAGCCGGACCAGAATGTTCTCCACGTCCTCGCCGACGTAGCCCGCTTCCGTGAGCGTGGTCGCGTCGGCGATGGTGAAGGGGACGTCCAGAATCCGCGCCAGCGTCTGCGCCAGGAGCGTCTTGCCCACGCCGGTGGGGCCGATCAGGAGGATGTTGCTCTTGTCGAGCTCGACCTCCGCTTCGCGGCCCTGATGCGAGTTGATGCGCTTGTAGTGGTTGTAGACGGCCACGGCCAGCGTCTTCTTCGCCTTCTCCTGGCCGATCACGTACTGGTCCAGCACGTCTTTGATCTCGGAGGGGATGGGGACCTGGGTGATCGCCTCGGAGACCTCGCGTTCTTCGTCCTCCGCCAGGATCTCGTTGCAGAGGGCGATGCACTCATTGCAAATGTAGACCGACGGCCCGGAGATGAACTTCCGGACCGAGTCCTTCGACTTGCCGCAGAAGGAGCAGCGGAGGTGCTTATCGTGGGACATCTCGTCCTAGTATGGGAAGGTCGGCCTGCCTGCGCAAGCGGTCACTTCTTCTTGCCGTCGTCGATCTGCTGGAAGTTGGCGATTACGTGGTCAATTAGCCCGTACTCCTTGGCTTCTTCGGCGGACATGAAGCGATCCCGGTCCATGTCCTTCTCGATCTGGTCCAGCGGCTTGCCGGTGTGCTTGGAATACAGCTCGTTGAGCTTGCCCCGCAGGTACAGGATCTCCCGGGCCTGGATCTCGATGTCGGCCGCGGTGCCCTGGGTCCCGCCCGAGGGCTGGTGCATCATGATGCGGGCATGGGGCAAGGCGGAGCGCTTGCCCTTGCGGCCGGCCGCGAGCAGGAACGAGCCCATCGACGCCGCCATCCCCATGCAGATGGTGTTCACGGGGGCGCGCAGGAACTGCATCGTGTCGTAGATCGCCATGCCCGACGAAACCAGTCCGCCGGGCGAATTGACGTACAGGTAGATGTCCCGCTCCGGGTTGTCCGCGTCGAGAAACAGGAGCTGGGCGATGATGATGTTCGACACCTCGTCGTTGATCTGCGTGCCCAGGAATACGATGCGGTCCAGGAGCAGCCGGCTGAAGATGTCGTAGGTGCGCTCGCCCCGGCTGGAGCGCTCGATGATGTAGGGCGGGTAAATCTGGTTCCTCGTCACGCTGACTCCACGGTGGATTGCGACAGAAGAAACGTAAACACCTTCTCCTCGGTGAAGCCGCGCTCCAGGTCGCGCAGCCGCTTGGCCTTTTCGAGCGACGCCCGCAGCTCGGCCGCCGTCTTGCCGCTGCGCGCGGCCACCTCCTGCAACCGCGCGTCGAGCTCCGCCGCGGTGGCGCGCAGGCCGTGGTGCTCCACCACCCAGTCGAGGATCAGGTCGCGCCGCACCTGCGCCTCGGCCACGGGCCGGAATTCCTGCGCGAACTCGGCCCAGCGCTCCTCCGGAATCCCGTACGCCTGGGCGTAGACGTACACCGCCCGCTCGACCAGCGGCCGCGGGGCGACCACCCGGTTCGCCTGCACGATCTGCTCGATCAGGTCGCGCCGGAGCTGGGCGTCGGCGTCGCGCTGGGCCTCCTTCTCGAGATCCTCGCGCACCGCCTGGCGCAGGGCGTCGAGCGATTCGAAGTCCCCGACCTCGCGCGCAAACGCGTCGTCCAGCTCCGGCAGGTGCTGGCGTTTGACCTCCTGCAGCGTCAGGCGGATGGCGCGCGTCTGGCCGCGCTTCGCCTCCTCGGGAAAGTCGGGCGGGAAGCGCACCGTGGCGTCGAGCGTCTCGCCGGGGAGCATGCTCATGAGGCGCTCTTCGACCTCGGGGATCGCCCCCCCCTCGCCCAGCACGATGTTAAAGGGTTTCGGATCCTTGACCTCGTCTCCCTCGCGCGTCGCGATCGTCCCCTGCACCAGGTCCTTGAGCGCCGGTTTCTCCCCCACCACCGGCACCCAGGGGGCCTTCTGCTCGCGCAGCGCCGTGAGCTGCGCCAGCACCTGCTCCTCGGTGACCTTGGGTACGGTGCGCTTGAGGTGGAACTTCCCGATGCGCTCGAGTGTCAACTCGGGCTTCACCTCGACGTGGAACTCGAACGTCACCGGGCCCCCCGCCGCGGCGTCCCACTTGAGGTTGTGCACGTGTGGGTCGGCGACCGGCTTCAGCGCCCCCCCTTCCTGTGCGAGTGCCGCCTTCCAGCTCTCACGGATCAGGTCCTCGAGCGCCTGCTGCCGGATGTCGTCGGCGAACTGCTTCTTCACGAGTGCGGCCGGTGCCTTGCCCTTGCGGAATCCCGGGAGCCGGGCGCGCTGCTGGTAGGCGGACGTGGCGCGCGCCTCGGCTTCGCGCACCTGCTCGACGGGGACGGTCACGGTGAGCGAAGCGGCGCCGGGCTCTTCGGCCGTCTTTCTAATGAGGATGGCGGGCATGCGAGAGTAAATCTAATCAGGGAGACAAAGGTGCGCGGTGCACAGTGCGCGGTTGCCTCCGGTGCCGCATCACCACTCGGCGGAGGTCAGCCAGCCGTCGGCAGCAACCGCGCACCGCGTACCGCGCACTGTCTCTATGGGTTCCGCCGGATCGCCTTTATGCGGCGATGCGGTCTGTCGCCCGGCGTGATGTCGTCGTCTCGTACGACACTGATCGCGCCGTCGGGCTCGAGCACCGCGAACAGCACGTCATCGGCCCGCGCCACGCCGTGCTCCCGGAGCGCCTGCAGCACCTCGTCGCGCGTGACGCCGGCGCGACGGCAATGCTCGTCGAGGATCTTGCCGTGGTAGATCAGCATGATCCCCTCGCCCGCGATCAGCTTGGCGAGCCGGCGGCTCCGGAGCCGGGCCGTATTGATCAGCCAGTGCCAGCTCATGAGCACCGCGGCGGCCACGAGTCCGCCTACGAGGCTGGTATCGGGGCCGACCATGGCGTTCTGGACCGCGTTCGAAATGATGAGGAGGAGCACGAAATCGAACACGCTCATCTGCCCGAGGGTCCGCGTGCCGCCGAATCGCAGCCCGACGAGCACGAAGAAGTAGACGACGGTGGTGCGCAGGGCGACGTCGAGCAGGGTGTGCCATGAGGCAGTCACGGTCCCGTAAGCTACGAGCCTGCGTCATGGGTGCCTAGTGACCAGCGGAGTCGGTCAGCCGCCGGCCGCAACCGTGGTGCGATGGGTCACGCGCGCCGCGCGCCACCACGTCCATCGTGTGAGAGAACCGAGCGACCGCTCGGTTCGACGAAGCTGCGGCGCCCGCGGTGACCGGACTCGAAGGAGGAAACGCATGCGTCTCACATGTTACCTGGCGGCAGCCGTGGCGGTCGGGATGACCGCGACGGCCGCGGCCGCGCAGAAGGCCTCGACGGGCAATGGCGCGCCCAGCGGATCGCATTTCAATCTCAACATCATCGGCGTCGCTCACGGCAAGAATCCCAACATGGCCAAGGGGGGCGGCGACGTCATCTTCGTGGGCCTCGGCACCAGCAGCGACGCCGTGACCACGAAGATCCTGCTCAGTCAGGCGGCCGACAGCGAATTCACAGTGCTCGACAAGAACGGGACGGACGGCGAAGCCTCCTTCGCGCTCCCCGCTCCGGGCAGCTACACGGTCTGGGCCCGAGCGCTCGGCACCCCCGGTGGGCAGTCGAAAATCGCCACCTGCGCGACGTTCATCGATCCCACCACCTTGACGTCCACGATCCTGTGCTCGACCGACAACGAGGTCTTCGTGCGCGGTAAGGGCAAGAGCAGCTTCCGCGACGTGACCAGCGCGCTCACGACCATCTCCCTCGTACCGGGGAGCGCGGCGGAGCTGGCATGCGGCACGCCGACCGTGAGCCTGTTCGCCACGTGCCTGCAGGACTTCCTGTGGCAGTACGACAACAACGGGCTGAGGCTGCTGCAGGTGCGGTTCTACCCGAACTAACACGCGAGCGTCGGCCGGCGCCCCGCGCTGATGGGGCGCCGCCCGAGCGGGTCATCGCGCGTCGTACGCCGTGATCGGTTTCCCCTGCAGGTACTTGTCGAACCAGCTCACGATGTGCTGCAGCCGCTCCACCCGGTGCACCGGCTTGCCGGAGCGCGACAGCTCGTGTGATTCGCCCGGAAAGCGCACCATCACGGTCGTCTTGCGCAGGTACTTGAGCGCGCGGAACATCGCCTCGCCGCCCTGATTGGGCGGCGCCCGCAGATCTTCATCGCCCAGGACGAACATGATCGGCGTCGTGACGCTGTCCGCGTAGCGCACCGGCGAGCGGGCCAGGAACTCCTGAGGATCGCGAAACGGCGTGGAGCGGAACCACGACGGCCGGAAGAGCGTGAAGTCCGCCGTGTACCAGAACCCCAGCCAGTCAGCCACGTCGCGCTGCGACACGGCCGCGGCGAAGCGGTGGGTGTGCCCCACGGCCCAGTCGGTGAGCAGCCCGCCGCCCGATCCGCCGGTGACGCCCAGCCTGGTCGAGTCCACGTAGCCGCGACGGATCAGGGAATCGACGGCGATCATCAAGTCGCGATAGTCGTCCCCGGGGTAGCGGTACTGGATGATGTTGCCGAACTCCTGTCCGTAGGTGGTGCTGCCGCGCGGGTTCGGATAGAGCACTACGTACCCGCGCGCGGCCAGCCACTGCATCTCATGAAAAAAGATGTACCCGTACGCCGTGTGCGGCCCGCCGTGGATGTTGAGAATGAGGGGGTACTTCCTACCGGGGCTCGAGCCCACCGGCTTCATGATCCAGGTCTCGATCTTCCTGCCGTCGAAGCTGGTGTACCAGAAATCCTCCGGCGTGACGAGCCGGAGCTGCGCGAACAGCGAGTCGTTGACGTGGGTGAGCTGGCGCGTTTCCTTGGTCGCCGCGTCGAGCACGTAGAGGTCGGGGAGGTGCGTCGGGTCGCCCAAGGTGAGCGCCAGGCGCTTCGCGTCGGCGGACGCCGTGTACGCGAGCACCGCGTGGTCGCCGGAGGTGAGCGGCTCGCGGGCCCCCGTCTGGGCGTCGAACCGTACCAGATTCGAGCGCCCGTGCTCGGTCGTGGCCACGATCACGGCGCGGCCGTCCGCGGTCCAGATGTTCGGGCTCGACCCGTCGCCGCCACGGGGGGGCGCCTGGTCGCCCAGCACGGCGCCGCCCATGTCGAAGTCGTAGTCGGCCGTGAGGTTCTTGACCCGACGGTCGCGCGACACGAACAGGTCGGATTGATTGTACGAGCGCGTCGCCCGCGGATTGATCCAGCCCCGGAACGCGATCGCCTGTCCGTCCGGCGCGAGCGCCGCGCCGAAGATCGGACCATCGATGTCCGCCACCGTGTCGAGGGCGCCGCCGCCTCGCGGGACCGAATACAGGTTGTTGTCGGGTGGGTAGTAGTACGATTCGGCCACGCGGTCCGAGACGAAATAGATGCGCGCACCGTCGCCGCTCCACTGCGGCGCGTTCTCGTCGAAGGCGCCGGACGTCACTTGATGCGCCTTCGCCGCCTGGTCGCCGGGCAGGACACCCGGCACCGTCCAGATGTGGGCGTGCTCGCCGGGGTCGACATACCCTTCGTCGTCGGCGCGGAACTCGGCCTCGGTGATGACCCGGACGTCGCTCTTCGGCTCGTCCTTCTTGTCGGTCTTGACGAGGTCTTCCGGCGCGGTCGTGCTCGTGAAGGCGATCGTCTTCCCGTCGGGCGACCAGGCGGCCGGCCCGGCGCCCTTCGGCAGGTCGGTAAGCTGCTGCGCCTCGCCACCGGCCAGCGACAGGAGGTAGAGCTGGGTGTGGCCGTCCTTGGGACGCAGGAAGGCGAGCGTCGAACCGTCGGGCGACCAGCGGGGCGCGCCGTCGTGCGGGCCGCTGGTGATGCGCCGAGGCGGCGAGAGCCCGTCGGTCGCGACGAGCCAGAGGCTGGTCTCGTACCCGTCGTGCTTCGCGTTCACGGTGACCAGCACGTACGCCGCCCGCCGCCCGTCGGGCGCGATCTGCGGGCTCGCCACCCAGCGGAACGCGAACAGGTCGCTATCCGAAATGGCGCGCTGCTGCGCCGAGAGCCCGGGCGCGCACACCAGCCCGGCGAGCGCGATAATGAGAGTGGGGCGCATGCGATCAGTGACCTCCCGGCTCGGGCACCGTGGGGAGGGGATAGGCGCTCCGCAGCGCCGTGAGGTACTCGTCGTACAGCGCCTTGAGTCCCTCGAACTCCCGTTGCACCGTCGCGCGATACGGCGTGTCGGTGGCGAAGTGGTACAGCACCCCGGCCATCGCCTGGGCGTCGAGCACGAAGCCGTGATGGCCCACGGGACCGAGCGCGTCGGCTTCCATCTCGAACGTGTGGTAGCCGCCGTTCGAGCTGTGGGCCGTCACGCCGACACCCGGGATCTGCGTCGCGACGGTGCCGGTCTCCTCGTAGGGGAGGGGGCGTCCCGGCTCGTCCTCGAGCTTCGTCGCGCCGAGCTGCTTCAGGTACGCGAACGCGACGTCGTTCAGGGCGGCGACCGAGATACCGTCGCGCGATTCGGAGTCGGCCTCGATACGGACCTTGGTCCCGGTGGCGAGGGCGGCGGCGCGGGCCGCGTCGTTCACCCGCTCGAGCACCTGCGCCAGATACACCTGATCGGGGTAGCGCAGCCAGAATTCCGCGACCGCGCGGTCGGGCACCACGTTCGGCGCCTTGCCGCCCTCCGTGATGATGCCCTGAATGCGCGTCTCCGGTCGCAGCGTCCGCCGGATGGCGTCGATGTGGTTGAACAGCTCGATCACACCGGTGAGCGCATCCCGCCCATCCCACGCCTGCAGCTGGTGCGCCGGCGCGCCCGAGAAGATGTAGCGCACCACGTCGATGTTCATGCAGCAGCTCCCGAAGCCCGGGCCGGGGGCCTGGGTCGCGGTGGACGAATGCGAGCGCACCAGCAGGTCCGCGCCCTTGAACACACCGGCTTGATACATCGTGGTCTTCGCTTCCGGCGAGCCGATTTCCTCGGCGGGCGTGCCGTACACGGTGACCGTGCCCGGGGTCTTGGACGCCGTGAGGAACTCCGCGACCGCGAGCGCCGCGGCCATGCCGACGGGACCCTGCGCGCTGTGTTGGTCGCCGTGAAAGTCGCGCGTCGTGCCGCGCAGCGCGTCGTACTCGAGGATGACGCCGAGATTCGGGCCCGGCGTCCCCTTCTTGTAGCGCGCCACGAAGGCGGTCTTCAAGCCCGCCACCCCGGTCGTCACGTCGAAGTCGTGGGCTTGGAGATAATCGGTGAGGATCTTCACCGAGCGCTCTTCCTTGTAGCCCGTCTCCGGATGACGGGTGATGTCGTCGGCCATCGCGAGGAGCTCCTGGTCCATGAGCGCCTTGGCGCGGGCCAGCACGGCGTCCCGGCGTGGGTCGCGTGCGCCGGTGAGCCGCGCCACGAGCGCGGGCAGCGCGAGCGAGCGCTCCAGCGTGTTCATACGGCGGACGACATCGGCCGCGGCGCTCCGCTCGGTGGGCGTTTCTTGGGCGGCAAGCGGGGCGACCCAGGCGACGAGGGCGACGACGGCGAGGGACGGGGCGAAGCGCATCGGGTTTGACCTCTGTGGAGCCGGAGTCGTGTTGCGGGACCCGCAGGAAGTTACGGAGAGCTCCGGCCGTGGCAATGGGCGCAACCGACGACCGTGCAACCGGTTAACGGGCGGCCCATGGGTCTCCCGTATTGCCATCCGGGTCGTTCCTCCCATCTTGTAGCCGGCTTTCGCCTGGGGTCTTGGGATCATGCGGCCAGCGCGCCAAACGGTGCGGCTCGGGTTGGCGATGGCGGGCGGCATGGCCGCGCTGGCGTGCGGGCTCGCGGACGTGTTTCGCCCTGCCGGCCCCGAGTCCGTGACGATCATCTATGTGGGGGACACGGTGCTCCATCGTGACAGCACTGTGCCGTTCAGCGTCCTCGTCGCAGCGGGCGGCACGCTCCTCGACCGACCGCACCTCACGATGTGGTCGTCGGACCCCAGCGTGTTCGATCTCAACACCGGCCGCGATTCGCTCACAGCCAAGGCGAGTATCGGGACCGCCACCCTTATGATTCGGCTCCAGAGCTCTATTCTGACGGACAGCGCGCCCACCCTCGCCCAGTCCATCAAGGTCCGGCCGTGAAGTGCTTCACGTGCGGGGCGGACGTGTCGCCGCCGGCGCGGTTCTGCGGGCATTGTGGCACGCTCGTGGGCGATCCGCACGACGCGACGCTCACGCTCCCGGCCGCCACCGGCGACGACCTGCTGCAGCGCCTCCGCATGGTGCTCGCTGGAGAATACGAAGTGGAACACGAGCTGGCGCGCGGCGGGATGGCGGTGGTGTTCAAGGCGAACGAGGTGGGGCTGCGGCGTGTGGTGGCCCTCAAGGTGCTTCCCCCCGAGCTCGGGCTCACGGCCCGCGCCGTGGAGCGCTTCAAGCGCGAGGCGCGCATGGTGGCCGAAATCGATCATCCGAACATCATCCCCGTGTACCGGGTGGGCCAGTTCGGCGGTATCCTGTTCATCGTCATGAAGTTCATCGAGGGGAAGTCGCTCGACGCCCTCCTCCAGGACCAGGGCGCTCTGCCGGTGCCCGTGACCCTCTACGTGCTGCGCGCGGCGGCCCGCGCGCTCGCCTACGCCCATGCCTGCGGCATCGTGCACCGCGACGTGAAGGGCGCGAACATCCTGGTGGATTCGGATGGACGCGTGATGGTCTCCGACTTCGGTGTCGCGCTGCGCTCGTCCGACGTCACCCTCACGGCCGACGGCACGGTGATCGGGACGCCGGCGTTCATGAGCCCCGAGCAATGCGCCGGCCGGCGCGCCGGGCCGCAGAGCGACCAGTACTCCCTCGGCATCGTCGCGTTCCAGATGCTCGCCGGCTCGGTGCCGTTTCACGGGGACACACTCGCCGGCGTGATGCACCATCACTTCTTCACGCCCGTGCCGGACCTTGGCCTGGTTCGGGAGGACGTGCCCGGGACGCTGAATGACCTGGTGCGTCGCGCCCTGCACAAAGACCCCGAGCGACGGTTCGAGACGACGCGCGAAATGCTGACGGCGATCGAGGCCACCCCGTTCAGCGAGCGCGACCGTCTGGATAGCGAGCGCATCCTGCAGGACCTGGTGCAGGGGCGTACCGTCCCCAAGATCGCCACGCGCGCACTGCCGCCGCTCGCCGACATGCCGACCCTCGCGCTGGACGCCCGCCCGCCGGCCCCCCCCCCCACGCGGCCCCGGCCCCGGATCTCGGCGGGCCGGTTGGCCGGACTCGCCGGCGGGGGCCTCGTTGCGCTCGGGACCATTTGGCTGCTCGGTCGACCGTCCCGCCTGCCGGCGCCCGCGGTCAGCGCGTCCCTCGACTCGGCGGCGGGTCGTCCAGCCCCCGCGGCGCCGTCGCGCCCGGCGGTCCGCCGCGGGGTGGAGGCCCCGAGCGGCAGGTTGCGGCTGCTCACGACGCCTGCCGATGCCGAGATCTTGATCGACGGCCGTCGTGTCGGCATCGGCAGCGTGTTCGATGACGTGCCGATCTCCCCGGGGCTCCGGCGCCTCGAGGTTCGCGCCCGCGGCTACGAGACGTTCGATACGACGGTGGTGATCGAGCCTGGCGCTACGATGTCGCTGGGGCGTGTCACGCTGCGGAGCCGCGGCGCGGGATGAGGCGGCTCGTGTGGGCGGCGGCCCTCGTGGTCGGCGCGGCTCCCGCGCTGGCCGCGCAGGGCAGCACGGGGGAGTTGCTGGCGCAGGCGCGCCAGTTTTACGAGCGACTCGAGGTCGAGCGGGCGCTGCCGCTCTTGCGTCAGATCGTCTCGCCCAACTGGCCGTTCGAGGTGACGGCGGACCAGCGGGTCGACGCGTACAAGTACCTGGGTGCGTGTCTGGCGCTCGCAGGGAAGCGCGATTCCTCCGTGCTGTACTTCCGAGCGGCGATCGAGCGCGATCCCTTCACCGAGCTCGACCCAAGCCTGTTCACGCCCGCCCAGCTGGCGACCTTTGACGAAGCCCGCCGCCGCACGCTCGCCGTCGCCGTGCGCCCTGTCCAGCCCGCGCGAGTGGACCCGCGTACCACCCGAGTCACGTTCACCGTCGTGGCCACCCATGCCGCGCTCGTGAACGTCAAATTGTCCGCCATCGGGGTCGGTTCGCCGCTGGTGCTGTTCCAGGGTACGATGGACGGCGTGCGCGAGATCGCGTGGGACGGCCTGCTCGCCAATCGGCGACTCGCGCCACCGGGACGCTACACCCTGGTGGTCGTGGGACGCAGTCGGGTGACCGGTGCAGCCGACTCCGCCCGGGTGTACTTCGACCTGCGGCACGAGGTGGCCGCGCTCGAAGACACGCTTCCCGATCTCGACCAGCGTTCGTTGCTCCCAGAGCGGGTTTCACCCGAGGCGGCGCGACGCGATGTCGTCAAGGGAGTGGGCGTGGCCGCGGCCGCGCTGCTCATCGCCGGTGCGGCCAACGGAGATCTCGGCGGGAGTGAGCGGGGAGCCGCCGACGTGGTCGCGGCGACCGCCGCGATTACGGGCGTCTTCGCGTTCCTCGCGGACCGACGGCACGGCGCCATCCCGGAGAACGTCGCGGCGAACGCGCGCCATCGCGCGCAGCGGGACTCGGTGAATGCGGCCCTCCGGGCTCGCAACGCCGACCGGATCGCGGCGACCGTACTGCTCGTCGCTCCCGCCGCGGGGGAAGGCGTGGAGCGGTGAGAGCGGCCCGTCTGGTCGCGGGCGCGATTCTGGGCGGCGTGGCGTGCGCGAACGCACAACGGGCCCTGACGGTCGAGCCTCTCGTATCGCTCGCCGAGCACCGGGTGGACGCGGGCTTCGGCGTCGAGCGGTCGTTCGGCCCGATCATCGGCGGCGTGGGGACGCTGCGGCTCGGCCCCGGCCTTGCCGTCGACGTGCGCGCGCTCGGCGGGTCGCTCTTCGGTGCGAACGGCGTCCTCGATCGCGACCTGGGAGAGCTCGGCGTCGAAGGCAGCGTAGCCGCGGGGCCGTGGCTCTCCCTCCAAGTCGGGGCCGCGCGCCGCGCCTACGGCACGAAACTCGGCCGCCAGACCTGGACCACGGTGGACGTCGGTGCCGCCGCCCGGGTCCCGTTCGCCGGCGGCGCGATCCGCGGCGTGGGACGCGCCGCCCTGCTGCCCGTGGTATCGGTATCGGGACTGCCGGACCCCGGCATGGCCTTCCGCGCCGCGGCCGGGCTCGAGTACCGCCTTCGCGCCGCCACGCTGGGCCTGGAGTATTCGCTGGAGCGGTACGACTTCCCGATCGACCAAGGAGTGCGCCGGCTGGAGCAGCTGGCAACGCTGACCCTGCTGCTCAGGCTGCGGCTCCGCTAGGGACGCGCCTGCGGCAATTTGCGCCAGCTAGTGCCGTTCCAACTTGATGAGACTTAAGAGACGCCGCGCCGCGAGTAGCAGCGTCGTACGCAAGCGCCTCACTGGACTCGGTGAAGATAGTTGGAACGGCACTAGGGGACGACGGGCTCCCGCGTGCGGGCCTCGCGCTCGAGCCGGGCGATCCAGCGCGCGACGTGGAGCACCTGGTGCGGCCACGTGCCGACGAAGTGCTCTTCGAGCTCCGCGCCGTCGCCCCACGAGTAGAGGGCGTAGTGCTGGTGTAGGTAGTGGTCGAATTGGAAGTACGCGGGGGAGTGGCCGTTGGCGTACTCGAGCCGCGTGACCTGGGCACGGGTCGTCGTCTCGCTGTCCGCGACGCCCCACCGGAACGCACCGGGGTTCAGCGTGGTGCCGTGCAGCAGGGCGCCAACTTCGATGCGTTGGGAGGCGAGCAGCAGCTTTTTCTTCGAAATACGGGTAACCCCCGCGGACAATTGCTGCCTGTGCAATTTGTGCAGTTGTCCGGGAGTGTCAAGCCCGCGTCAAAACCGTTACCGGGGCGCTCCGACCGGCATCCTCGGCAATGTCACCGATCCGCGATCCGCCATGACGACGACCCCGCGCACCGAGAATCTCGTAGAACAGGTCACCGCAGCCCTGCTGGAGCGGCAGCATCTGCTCCCCAAGGGGCTCGCCGCGCAGGACATCGCCACTCGGATTGTGCAGTGCTATCACGATGTCGCCGATGGGGGGTCGGGGTTCTGGGTGGCGCGCCCGCGCTGGGCGGCCGCGGAGGGTCGTCCGGCGGGTCGGGCGCTCTACGAAGTGCTGCGCGCGGACGGACGCGTCGGCGTGTGGGATGCCCTGACGCTGGATGAGGGCGAGCTGATCGCCGACGCGCTCACCAAGCTTTCCTTGTAAGCCCAGCCGCTCGACCTACTCTTCGGCTTTCGTCTCGCCTTTCGTCAGGTAGCGCTCGTCCCAGGCGACGGCGAACATCCCCTGACACTTCGGGCAGGCCATCTTGCCGGGCCGTCCCTCGAGCGGGGCCCGCGTGCGGCACACGGGGCAGACGGCGTAGGGCGCGCCCAATTGGGGCGGCAGCTTGCTCGGGTCGCGCGGCCGGGGCACCACGGACCAGCGCAGCGGCCGGCCGAGCACCACCTCGAGCAAGCGCCGCGGTACGCCGATGGGAAACCGCTGGACGTCCAGAAAAACTTCGGACGGCGTGAAGCGGGTGACGCGGTACCAGGCGCCGCGGCGCAGCCCGACGTCGGCCTCCACGCGCAGGCGCGCCCACGCGAGCTGCAGCTCCTGAAGAGGAACAGACTGGTCCATCGGAATCCGCAGCTCCGCCGCTTAGCCGCCCTACGTTGGGCCCCGGCCGCGACCCGCGTCAACCCCATTGGGACGCGGTTTGGAGGGCTCACGGTGATGGCAATCACCGTTCCACGACGCCGGCCGCCGTTCCGCGACCGCACTTGGCTTCGCCGACCGGACGTCCGTCCCGCTGGCACAAGAGATGCTACACGCTGCGATGCTGCAACACTTGTCGAGGCCACAGCGACGACGCTACGGTTCATATGGGGAGACAGGCCGACATGGCGATCCCGATGAAGACATGCTCCGTGCTGATGGTGGACGACAACGCCGCGATGCGCGAGGCGATCGCGCGGTCGCTGGCGCGCCGCGGCTGCGCCGTGACGACGGCGGCGGACTCCGCGGAGGCGCTCACGGCGCTGCGGCGACAGTCATACGACGTCGTGGTCACGGACCTGAACATGCCCGAGCGCGGCGGCCTGTGGTTATGGCGCCAGGCGGTGATGGTGCGACCGGAGCTGCGCGGCCGCTTCGTGTTGATCGCGTCGGAGCCGCTGCCGGACCCGCGCAGCATGGACCTGTTCCTCGAATCGGAGCGCTTCCTGCTCAAGCCGCTGTCGCTCGACACGCTGTGGCGTCTGGTGGAAGAGGCGATGCAGGGTACACCGCAGGCCGCGAAGGGCAGTCGCGCCGACCCGCAGCAGACGCGCGCGGGCAGGGTCGGCGGCGCCCCTTGAGCCCGGGTGGGCCGGGCACCTAAGTTGGGCGTCATGGTGCGCGGCCCGACCCCGATCAACATTCTGCTGGTGGAAGACGATCCCGCCGACGTGGAGTTGACGCGGCGCGGGTTGGGACGCGGCAAGGTACAGAACCGTCTCTGGGTCGTGGGCGACGGCCTCGACGCGCTCGCGTTCCTGCGGCGGGAAGGCCCGCATCACGGTGTGCCGCGGCCCGACCTCGTGTTACTCGACTTGAAGCTCCCTCATCTCGACGGCCGCGATGTGCTGCTGCGCATCCGGGAAGAGCCACGTTGGGCCGAGCTGCCGGTCGTGGTGCTCACCGGGTCGGACTCGGAGCACGAGCAGCTCGCCGCGCTCGCCGCCGATGGGTTCCTGACCAAGCCGGTTGATTTCGCCCGTTTGAGCGAGGTCATCCTGGGCATCGCCGGTCTCGGCTGGGCCATCGTGCGGGTGCCCGCCGCGGGGCGGGAAGCGGGCGTCCGGCGCAGCGCCACGCGGCGCTGACCTCCCCTCCTCCCGGTGTGCATCTTGTGCAGTTTGATCCCACGCGACATGATTAACGTGCAGCACCTGGTGCATGGCCGGGCCGTCGGGCCATCGCCACTTTGTGTCCGCCGTCCAGGACCGCACGCCTGGCGGCGGCGCATTGTTTTCGGGAGCGATGCGACCGGAGGGACTCGAACCCCCACGGGTTGCCCCACAGGATCCTAAGTCCTGCGCGTCTACCAGTTCCGCCACGGTCGCGGGGCTGCCGAGGCTGAACTTAGCACCCGCGGCATGCACCTTGCCACCTGTCCGGACTTCCGGCATCGTTACTTGGTGGGCATGAAACGCACCGGCTTTACCCTCATCGAGCTGCTGATCGTGGTAGCGATCATCGGGCTCGTCGCCACGATCGCGGTCCCCAAGCTCATCAACACCAAAGAGCGGGCCCTGGTCGCGTCCATGAAATCGGACCTGCGCAACCTCGTGACGGCCGAAGAGAGCTACCTTGGCGACCACTTCAAGTACACAACCGACCTGGGCCCGGACTACCACTACTCGGCCGGCAATCGACCGCCCACGATCACGCTGACCGGCGACGGGTGGACCGCGTCGATGACCAATCCGAACACGACCGAGCAGTGCGCCGTGTTCGTCGGCTCGACACCGCTTGCGCCCGCCACCCGAGAGGCCGCGCCCGCCTGCGCGAAGGGCGGGTCGACCACGACACCCGCGCCCTAGCGGCCCTCTCCCTTCACATCGTCCAGCCGCGGCGCCGCGCCACCTGGTACAGCGCCTCCCAGTGTGCCCGTGAAGTCCGAGCCGCGACCAGGCCCGGATTAGCGGGGCAGGGCGCGCCGATCACGGCGGGCACGGCGAACGCCGGCGCGTCGAGCCGGGGCCGCGTGAAGTCGAGCTCCAGCGCCGGGTTGTTGGCCGTCTGGTCCCGCACGCTGAGCGGGTCGAGACTCCAGCGCCATTCGATCAGCCGTAACAGCGACGCGTGCTCGTACAGCGTGTGCGACGTACGCCCGCGACGCGCGAACGGCGACACGAGCAGCGCGGGCGTGCGGAAGCCTCGCAGGCCGTCGCTCCCCGCGGCGCGATCCGCGTCGGGCAGCGGCCCGGCCGTCGGGGGCACATGGTCGAAGAACCCGCCCCATTCGTCGAAATTGATGAACAGCACCGTGCGCGCCCACGCCGGGCTGTGCGTGACCGCGGCGTAAATCCGGTTGAGGAACGCCTCGCCGGCGCGCACGTCGCTGAAGGGGTGATCGTCGGCGCCGGTGCCGGTCGCCTCCCCGAGAAACGCCGGATCGATGAACGCCACCTGCGGGAGCGTCCCGGCGGCGCAGTCGGCGAAGAAGGCGTCGTGGGTGCGACTGATCGGGAGATACTTGGGACCCCACAGCGAGAGGAACGACACGTCGCCGAAGTAGTACCGCCCCGCCAGACCGCGCGCGGCCAGGCGATCCCAGATGGTCGGAAGCGTCGAGGGCTCGGGCGTGTCGCTCAGGCGGTCGGTCTGGCCGGCGTGCTGGTACACGCGGTTCGCGAACGTCGGACCGAGGAGCGAGCAGAAGTAGCGATCGAACGAGGCCCACTGCGGCACGGCGCGGCCGAGGAAGGCGAGGTCGTCCTGGCGGTAGTAGCCGATCGAGAACACGTCGTTGGCGCGCAGCCACCCGTCGCACGCGCCGTTGTTGTACTCGACGCGCGCGCCCTGGTACGAATGGTCGGGATCCTGGTGGCCGCATCCCTGATAGTCCGGCGCGAGCGGGTAGGTGGCGTGCCCCGTCCCCGACGCGTCGGAGTAGGTGAGTCCGGCCTGGCGCCCGTCGGCCTGCGGCAGCCATCCCAGGAAATGGTCGAACGAGCGGTTCTCCATCATCACGAGCACGACGTGCTCGATGCCGCACGACGCGGGGTGGCGCAGTCGCGCGCTCAGTTGCTCGGACAGCGCCGGCACGCCGACGCTCTGGTCGGCGCACGCGACGGCGAGACCGCCCGTCGCGGCGGCGGCTGCCGAAAGAAAGGCCCGGCGCGGCAGGGTGCGCCGCGAATGAGCGAGTGCAGACATGGCATTTCTCCGATCGGGGTCGAGAAGGAGACTCTGCGTCGGGTCTCTGCAAAAAGCGTGGCTGCGCCGCCACCCGAGCGACCCAGGTTGACGTAGTTTCCCGGCCGTCCCCGTACGGTAGTCACCCGACCGCCATCGATGGAGCTACCTGTGCTGCTGCTCGCCCTGCTCGCGCTCCAGACCCCTGTGGACTGGCCCGCCTACGGCCACGACCCGCAGGGCACGCGCTATTCCCCCGCCGCCGCGATCGACCGGGGCAACGTCGCCCGGCTCGCGCCCGCGTGGACGTACCGGACCGGCGAGACCGGCGCCGCGTTCAAGACCACCAAGCCCACCGCGTTCGAAGCCACGCCGTTGGTGGTGGACGGCGTGATGTACGTGGGCACGCCACTGGGCCGGGTGATCGCGCTCGACCCGGCCACCGGTCGGGAGCGTTGGGTGTTCGACCCCGCAATCAAACGCGACGTGACGTACGGAGATTTCGCGAGCCGGGGCGTCGCGGCGTGGGTCGATGAAGCGGCGCCCACCGGCACGGGGTGCCGCCGGCGCATCTTCGTCGCCACGGCGCAGTCGCAGCTCATCGCGCTCGATGCCCGCGACGGGCGGCCGTGCTCCGGATTCGGCCGCAGCGGAATCGTCGACCTCAAGGCGGGGCTGCGGATTGCGCCGTTCGAGCCGGGCGCGTATTCGATGACGTCGCCTCCGCTCGTCGTGAACGGGGCGGTCATCACCGGCTCTTCAATCGCGGACAACAGCCGGCCCGACCCGGCGAGCGGCGAGGTGCGCGCGTACGATGCGCGAACCGGTGCGCTCAAATGGACCTGGGACCCGATTCCCCAGGATTCCGGCGACCCGGCGTACGGCGAGTGGGGCGGCGCGCTGGCCCACAAGACCGGAGCGGCCAACGCCTGGTCGGTACTGGCGGCGGATCCCGCGCACGACCTGGTCTTTATTCCCACGGGCAGCGCCGCGCCCGACTACTACGGAGTGCTCCGCCTCGGGCGTAACCGCTACGCCAACTCGATCGTGGCGTTGCACGCCTCGACGGGCAAACTGGTCTGGGCCTTTCAGACCGTACACCACGACCTGTGGGACTATGACAACGCGTCGCCGCCCGCGCTCGTGACAGTCACGCACGACGGCGCGAGCGTCCCCGCCGTGCTGCAGGCCACCAAAACCGGCATGCTGTTCGTGCTCGAGCGCGAGACGGGCCGGCCGATCTTTCCGGTGGAGGAGCGTCCCGTCCCCGCGAGTGACATCCCGGGTGAGCAGGCGTCCCCCACGCAGCCATTTACCGCGGTGATTGCGCCGCTCAGCCCGCACCGTCTGACGCTGGACGACGTATGGGGCGCGACCGACGCGGACCGAAACGCCTGCCATGCGGCGATCGACAGCCTCCGCAATGAGGGGATCTTCACGCCGCCCAGCGTGCGGGGGACCTTCGTGATGCCTTCCAACATCGGCGGGGCCCATTGGGGCGGCGTGGCCGTGGACCCGGTGCGCCAGATCGCGGTCGTTCCCGTCAACCGGATCGCCGCGGTCGTGCAGCTGATTCCGCGCGAGGGCTTCCACCACGACCAGGCCATGGCGGAAGACAAACGGCTGGGTCGCGACTACGAGTACAACAGCATGTGGGGGACGCCCTACGTCATGCGGCGCCGGATTCTCTTGAGCCCATCGGGCATGCCGTGCACGCCGCCGCCGTTCGGGACGCTCGTCGCCATCGACCTGAAGACCGGCCGCCGCTTGTGGGAGGTGCCGATCGGCTCGTTCACGCGACCGCTCGAGCCCGGGCAAGCCGCCAAGGTCCCGGCGGAGTGGGGCTCGCCCAATCTGGGCGGGCCAATCGTGACGGCGGGCGGGATCCTTTTCATAGGCGCCGCACTCGACCGCTGGTTGCATGCCTACGACATCGAGACGGGGCACGAGCTGTGGCGCGGCCCGCTTCCCGAGAGCGGCAAGGCCACACCCATGACCTACCAGCTCGCGTCGGGCGAGCAATTCGTCGCGATCGCGGTCGGCGGGGGCGGTGCGTTCGGCGCGGGCGACTACGTCGTCGCGTTCCGGCTCGCGGCCGAGCGCCGCATCCGCTGAGTCCGCCCGCGGTAGCTGCTGCGGTGGCCGCGCCGATCTTCCCGGCGGAACCGACGCGCCTTGGCGCGCGAGCCGAAGATCTCGGTCCACTTGCCGTTCTTGAACACGCTCATATAGCCGCCCGCGAGGATCTGGAACGGACGCCGGACCTTCTTCGCGTAGTCGAATTGGGCCGAGCCGGGCTTGCGGAACCCCTCGAACCACGCCGGATACACGAAATCGCTCATCGCGATCCCGTCGATGGTGAACTCGATCTCCTCCACGGCATCGGCGGTCTCGTAAGCGTAGAACACGTTGCGGGGGCCGGCGGCCGCCAGATTGATGGCCGGATCCACCAGCATTTCGGCCAGCTCGTGGCACGCGGTCACGCTCACCTTCTGCTTCGCCGCGAGGGTGGTCTGCACGAACACCTTCGAGAGCGGCAGGCCGTCGGGCGTGAGGTCGTGATAGCCGAGCGCGTTCGCCACGTCCGCCCGGTCGAGGAACGCGAGCGCCCAGGCGCCCTTCCGGAATCCGGCCGTCTTGAGGAGTCGCGCCGGTGTGCCCCACACCGGGACGAAATACTGATCCACGAACTTCTGGAGCGCGGCGAGGAGCCGGTCGAAGTCGACGCCCAGGGCCGTGGTGGCCTTGTTGAAGCAAGCGATCGTGGGCACCTGGCCGTGGTCGAACGCGGCGGCGATGAAGCGGGAGCGTGCGGTGTTCATGACGGTCTCCTGGGCTTGAAAACAAACCCCGCTTGCGCCGGCGCGCTATGTTTCACCTTACCATCCAGTGGAGGAGACGGCAACATGTCCAGGCCAGGCAGGCTGATCGTCACGCTCACGCTCGCGGCCCTGGCGGCGCCCGCGCTCTCGGCCCAGTCCGCGACGGACCTGGCGGATGTCTGCAAGACGCTCGGCAACGCGAAAGTGGGTCAGTGGGCGTCGTTCGAGGGGACCAGCGCCTCCGGTGGAGGCAAGCTGCGCCTCGCGGTGGTCGGCTCCGAGCGCGCGGCGGACTCGACGTTCTACTGGTTCGAAGTGAATTTCGCGGGCCAGGAGCCCGGCAAGAGCGGCACCGTCCAGATCCTCGCGCCCAACCTCGCGTCCGGCTCGGCGGCGCCGCGCTCGCTGATCGTCAAACTCGGCCCCCAACCGGCGATGCGGATCTCGGGCCAGATGGCCGGCATGATGGGCCAAAATCCCGGCAAAGACAACTCGGCGTTCGATTGGGCCTCGCGCTGCAGCGGCGCGCACGTCGTGGGATGGGAGTCGGTCACGGTGCCGGCGGGCACGTTCCGCGCGTTGCACGTCACCACCGACGACGAAGGCGAGGTCTGGGCGTCACGGGACGTCCCGTTCGGGCTGGTCAAACTGCGCGGCAAGCAGGGTGATCTCGTGCTCTCCGCCCGCGGCACGGATGCGAAGTCGTCCATCACGGAGAAACCGCTGGACATGGGCGGCATGATGAGCAAGCCCTAGGCACCCTTGCGGGGTTCGGCCTTTCCGTGCTTACGTGGTGGCTCTGCTCGCCACCCTCAGGAGGCCGAACCCCGTGTCCGTGCGCTCGCTGTCCTTCGCCGCCGTCATCCTGCTGCTTTCGCCGGCTCGCTCCGCGCCGGCCCAAGCCTACGACTCCACCGTGTTCGCCGGTCTCACCTGGCGCGAGATCGGCATTTTCCGCGGCGGGCGCAGCGTGGCCGTCGCGGGCTCGGCGGCCCGCCCCAACGAGTACTGGTTCGGCACCACGGGCGGCGGCGTCTTCAAGAGCACCGATGGGGGCAACACGTGGCTCCCCGTGACCGACAAGTATTTCGGCGGCACCATCGGCGCGATCGGTGTCTCGGAGTCGAATCCCGACATCGTGTACGTGGGCACGGGCGAGTTCCCGATCCGCGGCAACGTGTCCCACGGCGACGGCGTGTGGAAGACGACCGACGGCGGCAAGACCTGGACGTTGCTCGGCCTCGCCGAGACGCAACAGATCGCGCGGGTGCGGGTTCATCCCACCAACCCCGACATCGTCTACGTGGCGGCGCAGGGACACGCCTTTGGGCCCAATCCGGAGCGCGGGGTCTATAAGTCGATCGATGGCGGCAAGACCTGGAACAAAGTCTTGTTCCGCAACGATTCCACGGGCGCCGCGGATCTGATCCTCGATCCCACGAACCCGAACGTCTTGTACGCCGGCCTGTGGCAGGCGCAGCGCCGGCCCTGGACGCTCGTGTCGGGCGGGGCCGGGAGCGGGCTGTTCAAGTCCACCGATGCGGGTGAGCACTGGACCGAGCTCACCAAGAACCCCGGGCTGCCCGCGGGCCTGTGGGGAAACATCGGGATCGCCGTCTCTCCGGCCAAGCCAGCGCGCGTGTGGGCGCTGATCGAGGCGGACTCGGGCGGCGTGTATCGCTCGGACGACAGCGGGTCCACCTGGAAGTACCTGAACTCGGACCACAAGCTGCGGGAGCGGGCCTGGTACTACTCGAAGATCATGGCCGATCCCAAGGACACGAATACCGTGTGGGCGCCGCAGGTCAATCTGTTCAAGTCCACGGACGGCGGAGTCACCTTCCGCCACGTGATCGATCCGCACGGCGACAATCACGACATGTGGATCGCGTCCAACGATGCCAACCGCATGATCGAGGGGAACGACGGCGGCGCCAACGTCTCGTTCAACGGCGGCAAGACGTGGACCGACCAGGACGTGGCGACGGCGCAGTTCTACCACGTCGAGACGACGAACCACTTCCCGTATCGCGTGTGCGGCGCGCAGCAGGACAACTCCGGTGTGTGCGGGCCGAGCCGCTGGCCCGGCGGGATCGACCGGGGACAGTGGTACGACGTGTCGGGCGAGTCGGGATATATCCAGGCTCGGCCCGACAACCCCGACATCACCTACGGCGGCGACAACTCGGGCTTCCTCGGCCGGGTGGACCACAAGACGGGCTTCTTCCGGCTGATCAATCCCTGGCCCGACAGCCCCGACGGCCACGCGGCGGCGGAGGGGAAGTATCGCTTCCAGTGGACCGCGCCGCTCGTGATCTCGCCACACGATCCCCACGTCCTGTACCACGGCGCCAACGTGCTGTTCAAGACCACCAGCGAGGGGCAGAGCTGGACGGTGGTGTCGCCCGATCTCACCCGTCACGATCCCGCGACGCTCGGGCCCTCGGGTGGTCCGATCACGCTCGACCAGACGACGGCCGAGTACTACGGGACGATCTTCGCGATCGCGGAGTCGCCACGGGTGAAAGGGCTCATCTGGACAGGCTCGGACGACGGACTGATCAACGTGACGCGCGACGATGGGAAACACTGGACCAACGTCACGCCCAAGGGGTTCGGCGACTTCACGCGCGTGTCGATCATCGAGGCGTCGCATTACGCGCCCGGCACCGCGTACGTGGCGGCCAACCGCTACCAGCTCGAGGACATGGCGCCCTACATCTGGAAGACCACGGATTACGGGCGCACCTGGAGCAAGATCGTGAAGGGCCTGCCCGCCACCGAGTTCGTGCGCGTGGTGCGCGAGGATCCGGTGCGGCGGGGGCTGTTGTTCGCGGGGACCGAGCGTGGCGTGTGGGTGTCGTTCGACGACGGCGCGAGCTGGCAGACGCTGCGCCGTAACCTCCCGATCGTGCCGGTGCACGATCTCGCCATCAAGGAGGGCGACCTCGTCGCGGCGACGCACGGGCGCTCGTTCTGGATTCTCGACGACATCGCGCCGCTGCGCCAGCTCGCGCGGGCGACGCCGCGGGAGGCCATGCACCTCTTCAAGCCGAGCGACGCGTATCGCGTGGACTGGGGCGGCGGGTTCCAGCTTCCGGGCAACGACGCGCACCCGGTGGGGAAGAATCCGCCCTCCGGTCCGATGATGTACTACTCGCTCAAGGACAAGGATCGCCACGTCACGCTCGACATCCTCGACGCCCGCGGCCGGCTGATCCGCAGCTTCTCGAGCCGCCAGGACTCGCTCACGGCGGCCGACAGCCTCAAGGTCGACGCCCTGAAGAAGTCGCGCACCGACAGCCTGAAGCAGGCGGGCATCACCGATTCCGTCAAAGTCGACAGCATTCTCGGCGTTCTGTTCGCCGACACGCTCAAGGACGAGGACAAGCCGTGGCCGCACCGGCCCCCGGCCGAGCCCCGGGCGCCGAACAAGCAGGGCCTGAACAGGTTCGCGTGGGACATGAAGTATCCGCCCGCCCGCTCGTTCTGGGGCATCAATGGCGTCGCCACGGACGGGCCGATGGTGCTCCCCGGCCGCTATCAGGTTCGGCTCACCGTGGGCGGCAGATCGGCCACGCAGAGCTTCGCGCTCAAGCTCGATCCCCGGTCCAAGGTCACGCCGGCCGATCTGCAGGCGCAGTTCGCCTTTCTTAAGCAGCTGCGCGACACGGTGAACGCCGTGACCACCGCGATCATCACGATCCGGAACGTGCGCGCGCAGCTCGCGGATGCCACCGGAGCAGCGGCGGACGCGGCCAAGGCCTTCATCCAGAAGCTCGATGCCATCGAGGACGGGCTATACCAGGTCCACAGCCAGGCGGACGAAGACGCCCTCGTCTATCCGCCGGGCCCGACCGAGCGTCTCAGCGCGCTGACCTTCGGCGCGGCCGCGACTGATGCGCGCCCCACGGCGCAGATGTACGACGTGTTCCGCCTGTTCGCGTCGCAGATCCAGACGCAGCTCGTGGCGCTCGCGGACGCCTGGAAGAGCGAGCTGCCGAAGGTGAACGCGGCGTTAAAGTCTGCCGGTGGGCCGGTCGTGCGGCCACGGGCCGCGGAAATTCGGCTGCCGTCGGCTGCCAGCGGGCGGTAAGCGGGGTCGAAAAGCAGATCCTTCGCGCCTGCGGCGCTCAGGATGACACCCTCGCTCGCTTCGCGAAAGAGAGAAGAGAGAGACCTCCCTCAGCGCGCAAGGAGCGTCGCCAGCCTCACCAGCTCCGCATCCGGCGGCGGCTTGGGCGTGAGCACCCGCTCGAGTGGCAGCGCGGCCACGTCGCCCTTCACGAGCGCGGTGAAGATGCCCGCCTCGCCTGCGATCAGGCGCTCCAGGGCGGCCGCGGCGGTGCGGCTGGCGAGCAGGCGGTCGAACGCGCCCGGCCCGCCGCCGCGTTGCACGTGGCCGAGGATCGTGGCCCGCAGCTCGAAGCCGATGCGCTCGCGGTGGTGGCCGAAGTAATCCGCCAGCGCCGCCGCATTCCACTTCGCTCCCTCCGCGACTACGACCATGGCGTGTCGCTTGCCGCGGGTGTAGGCGTCGCGCAGCGTCGCCGCGACCGCGTCGGGATCGCTCGGCACCTCGGGGATGACGACCACGTCCGCTCCACCGGCGATCCCCGCCATCAGGGCGAGGTAGCCGTGGGCGCGCCCCATCACCTCCACCACGAAGGCGCGCTGGTGCGACGACGCCGTGGTCTTGAGGCGGTCAATGGCTTCGAGCGCGGTGTTCAACGCGGTGTCCACACCGATCGTGATGTCGGCGCCGTTCACGTCGTTGTCGATGGTCGAGGCGACGCCCACCACGGGGAATCCGGTCTGGGAGAGGGCGTGGGCGCCCGAGAGCGAGCCGTTCCCGCCGATCACCACCAGGCCGTCGATGTTGTTTTGGCCGAGCACGCGCAGCGCGCAGTCGCGCCCCTCGGGGCTGCGGAAGTCCTGTGAGCGCGCGCTGCCGAGCATCGTGCCGCCGAGGTGAATGATCCCGGCGACGTCGCGCGGGCCCAGCGGCTGCAGCAGTCCGGTGATCAGGCCGGTATAACCCTGCCGCACACCGATCACCTCGAGCCCCTGCGTCGCGCCCACGCGCACCACGGCGCGTAGCGCCGCGTTCATCCCGGGCGCGTCGCCCCCGCTCGTGAGAACGGCGACTCGTTTCATCGTCACGGGCATTTCACCGCGAGCCATCCGCCGCTGAATCCGGCGCGGCACAGCCCCCGCACGATGTACGGATTCGTCTTCATGACGCGCCACACCAGCCCGGTGCGGTAGTTCTCGATCATCGCGACGATAGGTCCCTCGTCTATCCCCAGGTAATCGACGTCGAACCAGCCGGCCGCGCTGCTCTGGGTGAAGGTCGGATTGAAGGCGTCGCGGAAGCCGTAGGTGGAGAACAGGCTGGCGCCGTAGGTCTGGCGCATGGCCCAGAGCGCGGGGACGGCGATCTCGGGCGCGAACGGGATCGAGCCGCCCGCCGCGGTGGGCGCGAGGGTGCCATCATCGGGCGTCTCGGTGAACGACGCCCCGCGCGCCCAGTAGCCGTGGAACTGGCGCTGGTGCCCGCCGAGCGTGAGCGTCACGTCGCCCGGTCCATCCGAGGCGGTGAGCCCCCAGATACGACTGCCGTAGCCGGTCCACCCGCCCGGGTTTGCCGCGGCGTACGCCTGCTGCGCGTACGTGGCGCGGCGCGAGTTCTCGAAGTAGTCGATGCCGTGCGCCTGCATGTAGGCGTCGTGGATTCCCCGGAAGTCGATCCACACGTGCGAGTATTGGTGGCCGAACAGCGGGGCGAAGCCGACGTGGCTCTGGCCGTAGAACGTGCCCCACTGATACGCCGACGTCCACTGCGACCAGGCGGCCGAGTCGACGGGATGCGTGGGGGAGCCGAGTGCCAGGAGGTAGAGGATCATCGCCTCGTTGTAGCCGCGCCAGTCGTACTTGATGAACCCGCTGTCGGGGTGCCAGCCAAGCGCGACCAGCGGTGCGTTCGGCGCCGCCCATTGCCAGTCGGTGCGGCGGTAGATCGAGTCCGCGAGCCGGCGGATGGTGGCCTCGCCGGAGTCGGTGGTGTTGTCGAAGTACGACTGGCAGAACAGCACTCCCCCGAGCAGCAGCGCCGTGTCGATGGTCGACAGCTCGACCGTCTGGTAGCGCTTTCCCGTGTTCATGTCGAGAAAGTGATAGAAGAACCCGTGATAGCCGGAGGCGCCGTTCGCGCTCGAGTCCTGCGTGGCGGTCCAGAAGAACTGCAGCGTCGTGAGTGTCCGAGCGGCCGCTTGGGCACGGGTGATGTAACCGCGCTCGGCGCCGATGGGGTAGGCGGTGAGGGCGAAGCCCACGGCCGCGATGCTCGAGAACGACTGCGTGGGAGACCGGTCCGGGGTAAGCCCGTTGGTGGTGTTGGTCAGGTTCCAGAAGTAGTGGAACGTGCGCTCCTCGAGGGTGTCGAGGAAGCCGGCGGCCTGGGTCGAGTCGGGTGGGGGCGGGCCCTCGGAGTGGTTCGGGGCGCAGGCCGCGAGGGCCGTCGCGACGAGCGCGGCGGCGAGCTGAGTACTACGCGTCATGCGGGGAGAATATCGCTGCGGTCCCCTGGTGCGGGCCACCGGTGCGGTGCACCGGCGGCCCGCGAGGGGTGAGGGTTAGAAGCCGTACTCCGCGCCGATCTGCAGCCGGCGCGGATCGGCAATGAGACAGCCTGCTTGGCCGAACTTGGCGTCTGTGGGGTTGAACGTGTTGAAGCAGCCGAGGTTCTGGTAATTGAACAGGTTGAACAGATCCACCGTCACCCCAAGAGTCGTGCCGCCGAACGGCGGGAAGTCCTTACGAAGCCGCACATCCACGTCTCGAAATGCCCACGCATTCGGGATGAGGAAGCTGCTCTTGGGCGGCGAGAAGGCACCGAGTTGCGGCGGAGGATTCCCGGGGGATGCCAAGGGGTCACCGATGTCGGCCTTGATTCCGCTGCCGAGGGTGATTAGCCCGCTGAACTGGACACCGAACGCATAGGGCATGTCCAAGATCCAATTCGCGACAACGTGGCTGCGCTCGTCGTTGCGGGGCTGTTTCGGATAGAAGCTGGAGTTGGGGAAGCTGAAATCGTCGTTGAAGCCCTGCGTCTGACGCTTGGCGTAGGTGTACGCCAACCCAGCTCCCCAGCCGAACCGTTCGCTCGAGCGGCGATAGGGTCGGTCGACCCGCACGGCTAGCGCGTCGTACCAAACCTTTCCGGTCGTCGTTGCGAAAAGAATGTCGCTGAACCCCGGAATTGTATGGTGGGTGTTGCACCCTCCGTTGCCGCACGGGAAATCCGTGTTGGCCCAATTGAAGGTGAACACGTCATTAACGCGTTCGCCCGTGTAGGCGGCTTGCACCGCCCAAGTTCCGAGCAGGCGTCGCATGCCCAGGCTGAAGTGGTGCGCTTTCGGAGGTCGAAGGTCGTTCGGCAGCAGCTTAACCTGACGCGCGTTCGCTTGTGTCCCCACCGCAGCCAGGATCTGCGCTGGTGTTTCGTTGAGGTATGCAGGATTCCAAGCGACGAGGGCAGTGTTGTTGGAGTCCCCCGGAAACCGTTTGAAGTTGATCCGGTACGACGGATGTTGCAGGGCCTCTTGCTCCTGTGATGTGAGGTCGTAGACGGTTCGGTCGTAGAAGATCCCCCAGCCGCCATACACCGTTGTGTTCCCCGCTTGGTCGAGCTGGTACGAAAAGCCGAGGCGTGGCTGAAATGCGCCTAAGAAGCGCGGGCGCTGCGTGCCGTTGGTGAAGTAGCGGGTGGTGTCCAGCGGTACGGTCTTGAAGATCGAATCGGCATAGTACTTAGCGATCGAATCGTGGACGTCCTGCGGCGTCTGGAAGCCGTAATTGAGCATGTTGCTCTCGTAATCCCAACGGATCCCGACATTGAACGTAAGCCGCGGCGACGGGCTCCAGTCGTCCTGGAGATACGCGCCGATCTCGGTGTTGGTGGTGTTGTACAACGGGTTTCCGAGCTGGAATTCGAGATGCTCCGGGACTTTGAAACTGTCGGCGTCTGTCCACACGAACAGCGGATTCTCCGAGTTCCGCTTCAGAACATCGTAAGTAAGGAAGTCCACGCTTACGCCCGTCTTAATGACGTGCTGGCCGCCCTTTTCGAGACCCGAGTAGGTCAGGTCATTGCGAATCGACGCGCGCTTCTGCACAAAGTCCTGGGTCGTGTTGTTGCTTCCGATCCAGGCCGTGAAGTTGCAGCAGAAGAACTGGGTAATCGAGCCGGGGTTATCAGGGGCCGACTGGTCGCGAGACCGCTGAAAGCTCAGGAGGGTCTCGTTAAGCCACGGGCCCTTGAAGACGCTATACTTTGCCCGGCCGGTATACGTGTTGACGTTCAGCAGGCTCGCGAAGGGGAATGCGTGATCTGCTCCGTTAAAGAGCGCGCCAAAGTCCCGAGTGTCGCTGTTGTGCCGCGCATCCACGCTCAGCTCGAGTGAGGAGGTAGGTGTGGCGTCGTAGTTCAGCTTCCCAAAGAACAACGACTCTCGGAAGGGGGAGCCAAAGTTGCCGTTGTACTGGGGAAAATTGTACTGGGCAAGGGCGGGATAACCCGCGGGGACCGTGGTGTTGATGGCGACGGGGCTTGTCCGATCCTGGTAGTTCCCCTCGTACGACGCGTACAGATGCAACCGGTCCTTTATTATTGGTCCCCCGCCCGAGAGCCCTACCAAATACCGCGTGTAGTCTGGCTTGGTATAGCTGGTGCCCTGAAGGAACTTGATCACACTATCCTCGGCCACCATCCCTTTGTCCTGAAACGAAAAGAACGCATTGCCTTGCCAGGTATTGCCTCCAGACTTCGTCGTCGCCACGATGATGCCGGCTGACGCCTTCTGGTACTCTGCCTTGTAGTTCTGCGTGATCACCCGGAATTCTTGAATCGAGTTGCGTGGGAATAGATTGCCGCGGCTCCGATCTTGACCCACTACGCCACCCCGTAGGATGTCGCTCTTGTAGCTTGCTCCGTCGACGAAGACGTTGACTTCGTCGGGCCCGTACGCCGGCGTGGCTCCAGCACCGGATGTTCCGGCGACGAAGCGCTTCTGCGTAGAGTTGATCTGGTCGTTCTGCGTAGTGATGCCGGGCGCGAGCGCGGCCAGGTCGAAAATGTTCCTGTTGCTGGTGGGCAGATTATTGATTTGCTGCTGGGTCACGTTGGTTGCGGCTTCGGAGGTGCGCATCTCGACGCCTGTGGTCGCCGCGGCGACGGTCACCGCCTCCAGTTGGACCGCCGAGGCGCCGAGCTTGAAGTCCAGCGGGAACACTTCGCCGATCAAGACACGCACGTGCACCTTTTGCGGTGCCATGCCGATCTGGCGAGCGGTGACGTCGTACTCGGCCGGCACGAGCCCGAGAATCGCGTAGAACCCGTTGCTTTGAGTCGCAACCTCGCGCTGCGCGGTCGTCGCTGGGTTCACGGCGACCACCCGCGCCCCAGCGACCGCGTTGCCGCTCGAGTCGGTCACATATCCCCTGATGCTACCGGTGCTCGTCTGCGACGTGGCCGCCGGCGCGGCAACGACGAGAAGGACCAGGCCGAGCAGTAACCATCGGCCAAGGTTGGCGAACGAACTGCAACTCATGAGCGCATTCTCCTGTGCACGTGTTCGCCTCCGTTATCACGCGCACATTAGGGTTTGTCAAGTCCGGTGACGGTCAACTAGATTGCTGGCGCCGCTGCTCAAATTTCTCCTTCTGAAACGGAATCCCGATGCGCCCGCTTAGCCGTTGTCTCACGGTG
>Ga0209350_1000109_pt1 | contig 52899 bp, 46 predicted proteins | sample GraSoi013_2_20cm_2_FD_185822 | JGI IMG/M metagenome (GOLD analysis project Ga0209350, IMG submission 185822) | Grasslands soil microbial communities from the Angelo Coastal Reserve, California, USA - Sample 09_27_2013_2_20cm (SPAdes) (version 2) | ecosystem: Environmental > Terrestrial > Soil >...
GGCGCGTCTGTCTGCGCGCTGCTGAGCGGCGGGGGTTACGCCGAGTACGTCGCCGTGCCGGCGGTCCAATGCCTGCCGGCGCCGGAGCCGCTGACTCTGGAGGAGGCGGCGGCGCTCCCCGAGGCCTTCTTCACCGTGTGGCTGAACGTGTTCGAGCGGGCGCGACTGCGCGAGGGCGAGACGCTCCTGATCCACGGCGGCGCGAGCGGTGTTGGCACCACCGCGATCCTGCTCGCCCGGGCGTTCGGCGCGCGCGTACTCGTGACCGCGGGCAGCGAGCGCAAATGCGCCGCGTGCCGGGAGCTCGGGGCGGATGAGGCCTTCAACTATCGCGAGGTGGACTTCGTCGAGGCGACGCGGCGGGCCACGGGCGGGCGCGGTGCCGACGTCATTCTCGACATGGTGGGCGGCGATTACCCCGGCCGCGACCTGGCCGCCGCCAGTGTGGAGGGCAGGATCGCGGTCATCGCCACCCAGGGCGGCGCCCGGGCGCAGATCGATCTCGGCCTGCTGCTCGGGAAACGCCTGACGGTCACGGGCTCGACGCTTCGGGCGCAGCCGGTCGAGAACAAGGGCCGCCTCGCCGCGACGCTGCGCGAGAAGGTCTGGCCGCTCTTCGGCTCGCGGCGCCTGAAGCCCGTGATCCACGCGCGCTTTCCGCTCGGCGACGCCGCGGGCGCGCACCGGCTCATGGAGTCCGATGTCCACATCGGCAAGATCATCCTGACGGTGTGAGCCATGTCGGCGCTGCGCGACGAGGGTGCGCCCGGCGTGACACGGAAGGCCGCACCCGCAGATAGTCACCCCAACCTGACAGAATTGCCGTAACCTTCGCCGCCAAGACTCGCACCACAGTCGGTGGAGAGCACGCCAATGAGTCTTTCGCCCTATGGCCTCCTCGAGCTGCCCCTCTGGGGCTATGCGCTGGTTACCTTCCTCACCATCCAGACGATGTTTCTCGGGGTGACGCTCTATCTGCACCGCGATCAGTCGCACGGCGGCCTGATCCTGCATCGGGCGCTGCGGCACGTGTTCCGTTTCTGGCTGTGGTTCAGCTCCGGGGCGGTGACCAGACAGTGGGTCGCGGTCCACCGCCGCCACCACGCGCTCGCCGACCAGCAGGGCGATCCGCACAGCCCGGTCGTGTTTGGATTGCGGCGCGTGGTGTTCGAAGGTTACGAGCTCTACAAGGACGCCGCGCGCGATCCGGAGACGCTGCGGAACTACGGCCGGGGAACGCCCGAGGATTGGATCGAGCGCCACCTCTACAGCGCACACCCGTTCCTCGGGCTCGTCGTGTTCAGCGCGGTGCACCTGCTGCTGTTCGGCGTGCCGGCGGTCGTGATGCTCGCCGTGCATCTCATGGCGCAGCCGTTCTTCGCCGGCGGCGTCATCAACGGCCTCGGCCACGCGGTCGGTTATCGCAGCTTCGAGATGCCCACTACGGCGACCAACCTCGTGCCGTGGGCCTTGCTGCTCGGAGGCGAGGAGCTGCACAACAACCACCACGCCTTCCCGCGCTCGGCGCGCTTCTCGGTGCAGCGCTGGGAGTTCGACATCGGCTGGCTGTGGATCCGGCTCTTCAGCGCCCTGGGGCTCGCCAAGGTGCGGTGGGTCGCGCCGCGGCCGCATTTCGAGCGCCGGCGGCGCGATCTGGACGCGGATACGGTGAACGCGCTCTTCGTCAACCGCATGCACGTGCTGCGCGACTACGCGCGGCGCGTGGTGCTGCCGGTGTGCCGCGAGCTGGCACGCCGCGAGGGACGGGGGGTGCCCGTCATCGCGCCGAAACTCCTGATCCGCCATCCGGCGCTGTTGGCCGAGGAGGCGCGCCGCAAGCTCCGCGAGCTCCTCGAGCGGTACGAGGCACTGCGCCGGGTGGTCGAGTTCCGCGACGGCCTGCAGCAGCTATGGAACGGCGCTGGCGCGAATCAGGCGCGCGCGGTGGCACAGCTGCGCGAGTGGTGCCGGCGCGCCGAGGCGAGCGGCATCCGCGCGCTGCGCGAGTTCGCCCGGGCATTGCCGGCCTACGCGCGCTGAGGGAGCGCGGACGCGCGGGTCACCGTGCGCATGGCGAAGCTCGAGTGCACGCGCGCGACGCTCGGCAGACGCGTGAGGTGCTGCGCGTGGATGCGCTCGAAATCCTTCAGGTCCGCCACTACGATCCGGAGCAGATAGTCGTATTCCCCGGTCATGAGATAGCACTCCATGACCTCGGGCACCTTGCGCACCGCGCTCTCGAAGGCCTCGAGTCCCGCCTGGCTCTGGCGATCGAGCGTAATGCTCACGAACACGTTCGCCGGAAACCCCGCCTTGTGCTGGTCGATGAGCGCGGTGTAGCCCTGGATGAGCCCGGACTCCTCGAGCGCCCGCACCCGGCGCAGGCATGCCGACTCCGACAGGCTCACCTCGTCCGCCAGGCGCGTGTTGGTGATCCGGGCATCCTGCTGCAGCAGGCGTAGAATGGCACGATCGTAGCGGTCGAGCTCCATGGGCGCAATATTCCACCGGGAAGTCTGGCTTCGTTCGCAGATTCTGCCACAAGCGGACCCCCTGGGAGCCTCATTTCGCAAGCTCCCGCCGCTCGGCGAACTCTACCCTTCCGCTCAATAACGCAACTCGGGGATTTCCGTATGCGCATCGGCGTTCCGCGTGAGATCAAGGTGCACGAATACCGCGTCGGCCTCGTGCCGGCGGGCGTGCGGGAGCTCGCCTTGCACGGTCACGAAGTGCTGGTCGAGAGCGGCGCGGGCAACGGCATCGGAGTCGACGACGCTGAGTACCGTGCCGCCGGGGCGGCCATCGCGGCGCGCGCCCCGGAGATCTTCGAGCGCGCGGAGCTCGTGGTGAAGGTGAAGGAGCCGCAACCCAACGAGTGCGAGATGCTCCGTCCGGGCCAGGTGCTCTTCACCTACCTGCATCTGGCGGCGGACCCGGCTCAGGCCCAGGGCCTGATGAAGTCCGGAGCGACCGCCATCGCGTACGAGACGGTCACGGCGCCCAATGGCTCGCTGCCGCTGCTCACGCCGATGAGCGAAGTCGCGGGCCGCATGTCGATCCAGGTGGGCGCGGCGAGCCTGCAGAAAGCCAACGGCGGCTTCGGGATCCTGCTCGGGGGAGTGCCGGGCGTGCCGCCGGCGAAAGTCGTCATCCTCGGCGGCGGCGTCGCGGGCACGCACGCGGCGGAGATGGCCGTGGGACTGCGCGCCGACGTCACCGTGGTCGACCGCTCGGTCGACCGGCTGCGCGAGTTGTCATCGATGTTCGCCTCGGCGCTTCGGACCGCGTACTCGACCACCGAGACCATCGAGCGGCTGGTGCGCGACGCGGACCTGGTCGTCGGAGCGGTGCTGGTGGCCGGCGCCACGGCGCCCAAGCTGGTCACCCGCGCCATGGTCTCGACCATGAAGCCCGGAGCGGTGCTGGTCGACATCTCGATCGATCAGGGAGGCTGCTTCGAAACCAGCCGGCCGACGACCCACGCCGAGCCCACCTTCGTGGTGGACGGCGTCATCCACTACTGTGTTGCCAACATGCCGGGCGCGGTGCCGCGGACCTCGACCCTGGCGCTCACCAACGCAACACTGCCCTACGTGCGCTCGCTCGCGGACCTCGGGTGGCAGGCGGCCTTCAAGCGCGACCCCGGGCTCGCGGCCGGTCTCAACGTGCACGCGGGGGAGATCGCCCACGAGGTGGTCGCGAAGGCGCTCGGACGGAAGGCGCGACCACGCACGAGGGAGTAGCGGTCGCGGCGGGGTCGCGCCCGCAGCTTTGCCTCCCCTGTCCCTAAGGGGAGGTGGCCCTTGGCCCGAACGGCCGCTACGCTACGCGCGCACCCGCTGATTACAACCAGGAGGTTCCCGTGACGAAGTTTGCGCTGCCGGCGGCGCTGCTGGCATTCCTCTCAGGCTTGGCGCTCGCCGCGCCGGTGACCTACCAGATCGACCCGAGCCACACCCATCCGAGCTTCGAAACGGATCATTTCGGCGGGCTGTCGGTCTGGCGGGGCCGCTTCGACAAGACTTCCGGGACCATCGTGATCGACAGGGAGAAGGGCACGGGCACGGTCGACGTGACCGCGGACGTCTCATCGATCGATTTCGGCGTGCCGAAGCTCGACGAGCATGCGAAGTCGGCCGAGATGCTGGACGTGGCGAAGTTCCCCACCGCGACCTACAAGGGCAAGCTCACCAACTTCAAGAACGGCGTGCCGACCCAGGTCGTGGGAGAGTTCACCCTCCACGGCGTCACTCATCCACTCCAGCTCACCATCAACAGTTTCAAGTGCATCGAGTTCCCGATGGATAAGAAAGAGCACTGCGGCGCGGATGCCTCGGGGACGTTCAACCGCGCCGACTACGGCGTCAATTACGGCGACAAGTACGGCTTCAAGATGGACGTGAAGCTCGAGATCCAGGTGGAGGGTGTGCGCGCCAGCTGACGCGCGCCGCCGTAGCGCGGACCGAGTGGCGCTCGAGGCCCGCCGTCCGGGTCGTCGAGATCGCAGTGCCTCATCTCAACCGGTCCACGACCTCGTCGGCGATCGCCAGCGAGGCCGTGAGCCCGGGGGACTCGATTCCAAAGAGGTTGATGAGTCCCGGCACGCCGTGCGTGCGGACGTCGTCGATCCGAAAATCGGCGAGCGGCTCGCCCGGGCCCGAGATCCGCGGCCGCACACCCGCGTAAGCGGGCTCGAGCGCACCGTCGGGGAGAGCGGGCCAGTAGCGGCGAATGGCCGCGTAGAACGCGGGCGCGCGGCGCGCATCCACCCGGTAGTCGCAGCTGTCCACCCACTCGACGTCGGGTCCGAAGCGCGCGCGGCTCCCGAGGTCGAGGGTGAGGTGTATGCCGAGGCCGCCCGCGTCCGGCAAGGGGTAGATCAGTCGCTCGAACGGCGCGCGCCCCTTGAGCGCGAAGTAACTGCCCTTGACGAAGTACGCCGCCGGGATTTGCGCCGGAGAAAGGCCTTCCATCAGCCGTGCTACCTGAGGCGCCTGCACCCCGGCGCAGTTGACGAGCGTCCGGGCTCGCAGCGCGGGCTGCGCTCCGTTCACGCCGATGAGTGCCGCCCCGTCCGAGAGCACCACGCGCGTGAGCGCGCTGCCGCAGGCGAGGCTTGCGCCGCGGCTCTCCGCATCCCCGAGCAACGCCAGCATGCAGGCCTGCGAATCGATGATGCCGGTGAGCGGGGAGTGAAGCGCCGCCGCGCACGAGAGCTGCGGCTCGAGCGCCTGAGCCGCCGCGCGGTCGAGCCGCGTGAGCTCGACGCCGTTGGCCTGCGCCGTGGCGGCGACGCGGGCGAGGCCCGGCAGCTCGGCATCGGTCGTGGCGACGATGAGCTTTTCGCAGCGCCGGTGGGGAATGGCGCGCCCGGCGCAGAACTCGTAGAGCCGCTCACGCCCTCGGACGCACAGCCGGGCCTTGAGCGAGCCCGGCGGATAGTAGATGCCGGCGTGGATCACCTCGCTGTTGCGCGCACTCGCCCCCGTGCCGAAGCGCGCGGCGGCTTCGAGGATCAGCACCTCGCGTCCGGCGAGCGCCAGCTGCCGCGCCACCGCGAGGCCCACGACGCCGGCCCCGACCACCACCGCATCGACCTGATCCATGGAGCCGCAAGTGTAGCGGCGGGCAGTCCATAGCGCCGCGGCGCCTCAGGTCGCCGGGCGCACCGGGGCCGTACAATGAGGCCGCGCTACTGCCCGGTAAGGGGGAGAGAGCCTTAAGTGGCTGCCGTCGACTATCGACTCGAGGGCGAGATCGCGGTGCTGACGATCGCCAATCCGCCGGTGAACGCGCTCAGCCTCCCGGTGCGCGAGGGGCTGATGCAGGCGCTCGAGCGGGCCGGGGGCGACCCGGCGGTGAAAGCGATCGTGGTGACGGGAGAGGGCGGGACGTTCGCCGCCGGTGCGGACATCAACGAAGTGAGCTCGGGACTGGTGTTGAAATCCCCGATCACACGCGAGGTGCAGGCGCGGATGGAGGCGGCCTCGAAGCCGCTGGTCGCCGCGATCGAGGGCGTGGCTCTCGGCGGCGGCTTCGAGCTCGCGCTCGCCTGTCACTGGCGCATCGCCGCCACCACCGCGAAGGTGGGTCTGCCGGAGGTGAAGCTCGGCCTCCTGCCGGGAGCCGGCGGCACCCAGCGCTTCACGCGCCTCGCGGGACCCGAGGCCGCCCTCGAGGCCATCACCGCAGGTCACCAGATACCGGCGCCGCGCGCGCTCGAGCTCGGGCTCGTGGACGCGCTCGCGGACCCCGCGCTCGACGGCGCGCTCGCCTTCGCCCGCCGGGCGGTGGCCGAGCGGCGGCCGCTGCGCGTCACGAGCGATGTCGGCGAGCGCATCCGCGGTGTGGATCCGGAGCTATTCGCCGCCTTTCGCCGCAAGCTCGAGGCGAAGGCGCGCGGGCAGCTCGCGCCGTTCAGGATCGTCGACTGCATCGAAGCGGCCTGCACGCGGCCGGTGGAAGCCGCGTTCGCGCGCGAGCGCGAGTCTTTCATCGAGTGCCGCGACAGCCCGCAACGCAAGGCGCTGGTGCACCTGTTCTTCGCGGAGCGCGAGGCCCGCAGGATTCCAGGTCTCGGGCCCGAGGTGACCGCGCTCCCCGTCCACCGTGCCGCCGTGGTCGGCGCCGGCACCATGGGCGGGGGCATCGCCATGGCCCTCGCCAACGCCGGCATCCCCGTGTCGCTGCTCGAGCTCTCGGCGCAAGCCCTCGAGCGCGGCCTCGGTGTCGTCGGGAAGAGCTACGACGCCTCGGTCGCGCGCGGGAGCCTGACTCGCTCGCAGGCCGACGCCGCGCTCGGCCTCATTCGGGGCGTGAGCGAGTACCCGGCGCTCGCCGGCGCGGACATCGTCATCGAGGCGGTGTACGAGGACCTCGAGGTCAAGCAGGAGGTATTCGGGCGGCTCGATCGGGTGGCGGGGCCGCACGCGATCCTCGCCACCAACACTTCGACTCTCGATATCGACGCCATCGCCGCGAGCACCTCCCGGCCGGAGAAAGTCGTGGGCACCCATTTCTTCAGTCCCGCGAACGTCATGAGGCTGCTCGAGAACGTGCGCGGGCGGCACACCTCGCCGGAGACCGTAGCCACCGTCATGGCGCTCGCGAAGAGGCTCGGCAAGATCGCGGTCCTCGCCGGCAACTGTGACGGCTTCATCGGCAACCGCATGCTCATGTTCTACGGAGCGGAGGCGGAGTTCCTCCTCGAGGAAGGAGCGACGCCCGAGCAGATCGACCGGGTCATCGAGGGGTTCGGCTTTGCGATGGGGCCGCTCGCGGTGCGGGACCTGGCCGGGAACGACGTCGGCTTTCAGATCCGCAAGGGCCGGAGGCTCCCGCCCGACGAGCGCCGGTCGCCGATCCTCGAGCGGCTCGTCGCCGGAGGCAGGCTCGGCCAGAAGGCGGGCCGCGGCTACTACCGTTACGAAGGCCGCGCGCGCATCCCCGACCCCGAGGTGGTCGCGCTCATCGAGCAGGTCTCGCGCGAGCTCGGCATCGAGCGGCGCAGCATCCCCGACGAGGAGATTCTCGAGCGGCTGCTGCATCCGCTGGTCAACGAGGGCGCGCGCATCGTGGAGGAGGGCATTGCGCTGCGGGCGAGCGACATCGATATCGTGTACGTCAACGGCTACGGCTTCCCCGCCTGGCGGGGCGGTCCGATGTACTGGGCCGAAGAGGCCGGCCTCGAGCGCGTGATCGCGACCATGAGGCGGCTCGCGCCGCGCCGCGGCGCGCGCTGGCGTCCCGCTCCGCTCCTCGAGCGTCTGGTAGCCTCGGGCCGGGGCTTGAGCAGCGGGCTCGCCTGAAACAACTTCCGCGCCGGGGGAACACCATGCATCGTGTGCTTTGGGTTGCGCTGCTCGGTAGTGCGGCCGCCGTGTCGTACATGGCCCGCGCCGAGGCGTCCGCACCCGACCATCAGGCGCCATCGCTCCCTGCCACGGTGGCCGACTGGGCGCGGGGCGCGCACCTCTTCGACGGGCTCGGGCGCTATCACCGCGCCGTGACCACCTCTTCGGCGGCCGCACAGCAGTACTTCGACCAGGGCATGCGGCTCTTGTGGGCGTTCAACCACGACGAGTCGACCCGCTCTTTCGCGAAGGCAGCCCAGCTCGATCCGTCCTGCGCCGCGTGCTTCTGGGGCGTGGCGCTCACCGTCGGGCCGAACTACAACTATGGCGCGACGCCGGAGCTGCGCGCGGCGGTCGCGTGGGAGGCGCTGCACGAGGCGCAGCAGAACGCGGCCCGGGCTTCCGCCGTCGAGCAGGCGCTGATCGGCGCTCTCGCAAAGCGCTATCCCTCACCCGGGCCCGCGGCCTCCGCGGATGCCCCTGCCATCCTCGGCGCCTACGCCGCCGCCATGCGCGAGGTCGCCGCGCGCTTTCCGGCCGATCTCGACGTGCAGACGCTGTGCGCGGAGGCCGAGATGACCGTGAACGCCTGGAAGCTCTGGACCGCGGACGGCCGGCCGGCGCCGGGGACGCTCGAGATCGAGGCGCGGCTCGAGTCGGTGCTGCAGCGCGACCCGGGCCACCCCGGCGCCAATCACTACTACGTCCACGTCATGGAGGCTTCCCCCGAGCCGGGCAAGGCGGTCCCGTCCGCCGAGCGGCTCCGGGGCCTCATGCCCGCCTCGGGCCACCTCGAGCACATGCCCGCTCACATCTTCCAGCGCGTCGGCCGCTACGAGGATGCGGCGGAGGCCAACCGGCGGGGCGTCGCCGCCGATCGCGCCTACTTCGCCGCCACTCACGCGCCCGATTACTACACGATGTACTTCGCTCACAACTACTCGTTCCTCGCCTTCTCGGCGGCCATGGAGGGACGCAAGGCCGAGACGCTCGCGGCGGTGCAGAGCGTGGCGCAGACCGTTCCCGTCGACATGCTGCTCGCCATGGGCGATTCGGGCTGGAACCTGACACAACAATACGCGGCGCTGGTGAGATTCGGGCTGTGGGACGAGATGATCGCGTTGCTGCCGCCCGATCCGCGCGCGCAGGGGCTCACCGCGGGGTATCTCTTCGGGCGCGGCGTGGCGCTCGCGGCTCGCGGGCGGATCGAGGAGGCGAGGGGAGCATCGGGCGAGCTCGAGCGCCTTGCGGCCGCGGCTCCCGCCGATGCCGCCGCCGGACTCAACACGCTCCACGCCGTCCTCGACGTCGCGCGGCCGGTCGTGGCGGCGCGCATCGCCGCCTCCGAGGGGCGGGGCGCGGATGCGGTCCGGGCGCTCGAGGATGCGGTGGCGGCCGAGGATCGGCTCGCCTACGACGAGCCGTCCGACTGGTTCTTCCCTGCGCGTCATCTCCTCGGCGCGCAGCTGCTCCGGAGCGGCCACGCGGCGCGCGCGGAGCAGGTCTACCGGGACGATCTGCGGAGGAATCCCGGCAACGGCTGGGCGCTCGAGGGCTTGAGCACGGCGCTCAGGGCGCAGAGCAGAGCGCCCGAGGCGGCGCGCGCGGCGCGCGAGCTTGAGGTGGCGTGGCGGCACGCGGACGTGCGGCTGCCGGGATCCGCGTTCTGGCTCGCGGGCGCTGATCGGAGCGAGTGCGCCTGCGAGCAGCGGGCCTCAGCCGAGCGGCAGCCGCGTCGTGAACTTCTTGGTGCGCAGCACGAAGCTCGTGTTCACTGAGCGCACCGCCCGAAGCTGCAGCAGCTGCGTCGAGAGGAAGTGCTCGTAAGCCTCCATGCTCGCGGCCACGATGCGCAAGAGGTAATCATTGGCGCCGCTCATCGAGTGGCATTCGAGCACCTCGGGACGCTCCTTGACCAGCTGATCGAACTGGCGCACCGATTCGGGGTGATGGTTTTCCAGCGAGACGAGCGCGTACGCGAGGATGGGCAACCCGATCGCCGCAGCCTTGAGCAGCGTCGCGTAGCCGGCGATGTATTCGGCTTCCTCGAGCCGGCGGAGCCGCCGCCAGCACGGGGCGGGAGAGAGCCCGACGCGCTTCGCGAGCTCCTGGTTCGAGATGCGCGCATCGGCCTGCAGCTCCTCGAGGATCCGCCGGTCGAGGCGATCGAGCGCTCTGGACATGGCAAGAATATTGCCAGAATCACGCGTTGGTAGGCAATCGAAGCAAGGAAATTGCAGGCCTTAGGGCATAAGCTGCCCGCACTCTAGCGCCGCACGAGGCCCAAGCCATGGCCGCACACCCAGCCACGATTTCGAGCGCCGAGCGCACCCGAACGGCGACCGCAGGCGCCGTGCTTGGCCACATCGACTGGCGCCGCGTCGCCTCGCTCCTCCATGCCTCGCGAGCGCTCGATGACATCGAGGAGAGCCGCCTCCTGCCCGAGCGCAAGGTGCTCTATCAGTTCTCGGCGCGCGGCCACGACTTCGCGCAGATCCTGCTCGGGCTCGAGCTCACCGACGCGCACGACGGCGTGACGGTGTACTACCGCTCGCGCCCGCTGATGCTCGCGCTCGGCGTGAGTCTCGAAGACGCGGCCGCAGGTCCCCTCGCCCGCGGCGGCTCCTTCAGCGGCGGCCGCGACATCGGCGTGGTGTTCAATCTCCCGCGTCGCTCCGGGGCGACCGTGCTTCCCGCCTGCGGGGGCGTCGGCGCGCAGTACACTCCCGCCGCCGGCTGGGCGCAGGCGATCCGCTACCGGCACGAGACGCTCGGGGATCAGTCCTACGCGCGCAGCATCGCCGTGGTGCTGGGGGGCGATGCCTCCTGCGCGACCAACGGCTTCTGGTCGGCCCTCAATATCGCGACGACGCTCAAGCTCCCGCTGCTCTTCTACATCGAGGATAACGGCTTCGGGATCTCCGTGTCCTCGCATCTGCAGACCCCGGGCGGCAACATTGCAGCGAACCTGCGCTCGTTCTCGGGCCTCACGATCCTCGAGGGCGACGGCTCCGATCCCGGAGCGGCCGCCGAGCTCACCCACCGCGCGGTGGAATGGGTGCGCGAGGGGCGCGCGCCACTGATGCTGCGCCTCACGGTGCCGCGCCTCTCCGGACACTCCGGGCAGGACACCCAGGCCTACAAGTCCGCCGAGATCCTGACCGAGGAGCGGGCACGCGATCCACTGCCGCACCTGCACGAGTTCCTGGTGCCGGAGGTGATGGCCGAGTCCGAATGGACGGGCCTCGCGGCCGAGGCGCGCGCGGGGGTCGAGCGGGCGGTCGAGGGGGCGCTGGCTCGCCCGCCGCCGGATCCCGCCTCGCTCACGCAGCATGTCTTCTTCGAAAATCCCGACGGCACGCGGGCTCTCCAGGAGCAGGGCGGGCTCGCGCCCGAAGGCCACGTCGCGGCGCCCGCGAGCCGGACGGCGCGGCCGTCGGGCCCCCGCATCAACATGCTGACCGCGATCCGGCGCACCCTCGATGTGGAGCTCGCGGTCAATCCGCGCATGCTGGTCTTCGGCGAGGATGTCGGCCCCAAGGGCGGCGTGCATGGGGCGACTCTCGGGCTGCAGGACAAGTACGGCGCGCCGCGGGTATTCGATACCAGCCTCTCCGAGGAAGGCATCGTCGGCCGCGCGGTGGGCATGGCGCTCGCGGGATTGCTGCCGGTGGCGGAAATCCAGTTCCGTAAGTACGCGGACTGCGCGGCCGAGCAGCTGAACGACTGCGGGACGCTGCGCTGGCGCACCCGCAATCGCTTCGCCGCGCCCGTGGTGGTGCGCATGCCGGGGGGGTTCTTCAAATGCGGCGACCCCTGGCACAGCCAGACGAACGAGGTCGCCTGGGTGCACGGCGTCGGCTGGCAGGTCGCGGTACCCTCGAACGCCGAGGACGCGGTGGGGCTCATGCGCTCCGCGCTGCGCGGCAACGATCCGGTGATCTTCTTCGAGCACCGCGCCATGCTCGACGGCGCCTGGGCGCGGCGACCCTACCCGGGCGACGACTTCGTGGTGACCTTCGGCGAGGCGCGGCGGGTGCGCGCCGGGGCCGAGGTGACGGTGGTCAGCTGGGGCGCGATGGTCGAGCGCTGCGAGCTGGCCGCCGCCGCCTCGCACGTCGACGTGGAGCTGCTCGACCTGCGGACGCTGTCGCCCTGGGACCGGCGCGCCGTGTGCGCCTCGGTCGAGAAGACCCATCGCTGCCTCGTCGTCCACGAGGACAATCTCACCGCGGGCTTCGGGGCGGAAATCGCGGCAACGCTCGCCGCACAGAGCTTCTTCAGCCTCGAGGCGCCGATCGAGCGGCTCGCCATGCCGGATATCCCGAGCCCCCACAGCCCGGTGCTGCTCGAGGCAGCGCTGCCCGACGTCGCGCGCATCACTCAGGCCATCCAGCGGCTCGCGAGCCTGTGAGGTGCGGCCATGACTCGCGCGGTCGAAATCCGGGCGCCCTCCGGCGAGACCGAGGGCACGCGCTCGCAGATCCTGCGCTGGCTGAAGCGCCTCGGCGAGAGCGTCGCGGAGAACGAGCCCCTCATCGAGATCGAAACCGACAAGGTGACGGTCGAACTGGCCTCGCCCGGCAGCGGCGTGCTGCGTGAGATCCTCAAGCAGGAGCAGGAGGAAATCGCGCCCGGCGAGTTGCACGGGCGTATCGAGTCGGGCGCAGCCGCCGGCGCGGCCGCCGCCGCCACGCCGACGATCGCAGCGGCCACCGCGGTCGCATCCGCTGCGGCCGGGACCGCCGGGGCTCCCGCCCGACGCGAGCGGCGCGGGGGAGCCGCCGCGGGCGAGTTGAGTCCGGCGGTGAGCCGCCTGCTCCGCGAGCGCGGGCTCGACGCCGCGGCGATTCGCGGCACGGGACCGGGCGGTCGCGTCACCGTGGAGGACGTGCTGCGGGGGGGCACGGCCGAGCCGCGGGAGCCCGTGGCGCCGGAAGCCGCGCCCCGGGCAGCGGCGGCTGGCGCCGAGGAGGCCGGCGCCGGTGCGGATTCCGCCGGGGAGATCCGTCGCGTACCGCACACCGCGGTCCGCAAGCGCATCGCCGAGCACATGGTGCAGAGCCTGTTGCGCACCGCGCCGCACGTCACGACCGTGTTCGAGGCGGACCTCGCCGCGGTGCTCGCGGATCGCTCCCGCCGGCGCGAGGAGTTCGCGCGCCGCGGAGCGCCGCTCACCCTGACCGCGTACTTCGTGCAGGCGGCGGTCGCGGCGATCCGCGCCGTGCCCGAAGCCAACAGCCGCTGGACCGATACGGCGCTCGAGATCCACGAGCCGATTCACATCGGCGTGGCGACGGCGGTCGAGGGCACGGGGCTGCTCGTGCCGGTGCTGCGCGATGCCGGGTCGCGCGACCTGTTTGACATCGCGCTCGGCCTGAACGACCTCGTGACGCGCGCCCGAGCGGGCGAGCTCTCGCCCGCGGACCTGCGGGGCGGCACCTTCACCATTTCCAACCACGGCGTCAGCGGCAGCCTCCTCGCCGCGCCGATCATCATCAATCAGCCGCAGTCGGCGATCCTCGGAGTCGGCAAGGTCGAGAAGCGGCCGGTGGTGGTGGACGAGGGCGACGAGGAGAAGATCGTGGTGCGGCCGCGCTGCTACGTCACGCTCACGCTCGATCACCGGGTGATGGACGGCCATCGGGCCAACCGCTTCCTCGAGGTGCTCGTGCAGAGGCTCGGCGCGTGGCCTCCCTAGACTCGACCCGGTGCTGAGTCACCGGGGGGTTTCACCCCATTACCGCGCCCCCGGGCGCGGCGCATGCTCGATCGCCGCGAAGCCGACACAACCGCGTTCCCGCCGTGACCAACTCCTCGCAACGGAAGCCCTTGTCGGGTTCGGGCGACAGCTTCGCGCCGCGCGCGAGCTATGCGCTAATTGCATCCGGAGTCTGCCTCTCGTCGAGGACAAGAAACAGCAGGCGGCGGGGATGTGTATCGCGGGGAGCGATCTCGCGGGGAGTCCTTAGGATATGAACACGCGTCAGGCCAGGGGCCGCCGCTCGAGCGGTGCGGCCGTTCTCATTTTCCGACTACTCGCCGTGGCGGGCATCGCCGGCGCCGCGGGTGTGAGCGGCTGCGGCGGCGGCTCGGGGAGCCCGATGAGTTCCATGGCGCCCGCGAGCGGCGTGGCGATGGTGACCCTGACCGATGCGCCGGGAGATTTCCTCAGCTACCAGCTCGCCGTCGTCTCGTTGAAGCTGACTAGCGCCGACGGCACGGCCGTCGAGACTCTGCCGGCCCCGAGCAAGGTCGACTTCGCGCAGCTCGCGAATCTCTCGGAGGTCATCAGCGCGCGGCAGGTGTCGGCGGGCACCTATACCGGGGTGTCGATGACGGTCGACTACGGCGGCGGGACGATCGTGGTCGACAACGGTGCGGGCGGTCTCACGGTGCCCGCTGCCAACATCATGAACGGCGCCACCAACGGCGCGCTGGTCGCGCCGAACGGTCAGCTCACCCTCACTCTGAAGCTCCCGCCCGGCGCGCCCCTGGTGATCAGCGACCGTGGGATCGCCAACTTCGCGCTCGACTTCAATCTCGGCGCTTCCAACACCGTCGCGCCCGCAGCCATCAGCGCCTCGACCCTGGCGAGCGCGGTGACGGTGACCGTTCAGCCGATGCTGTCGGCGAGCCTCGCGCCCGATGCGAGCAAGCCCGTCCGGGTGCGCGGAAAGCTCCTGAGCGTCGACACGTCCGCCAGCTCGTACACGGTCAACGTGCGGCCCTTCAACGACGCGATGGACGATGACCACGGGCAAATGGTCGTCGGCACGACCGCCACGACGAGCTATACCCTGAACGGCACCGCCTATACGGGCAGCGCTGGCCTCACCGCGCTCGCGGCGCTCGGCGCGGGCACGGTCACCGCCGCGACCGGAAGCTTCGACACGCAGAGCCAGACCTTTACGGCCACGGCGGTGTTCGCGGGTAGCAGCGTTCCGGGCGCGGGCCTCGACAGCGTCGACGGTACGGTGTTCGCGCGCAGCGGCAACGTGCTCACCGTCGGCCATGCATGGACCGACGCGCGCGGCAGCGACGACGAGCAGTTCAGCCGGTCGATCGCGGTCACGGTGGCTGGCACCACGGCCGTCACCGAGGATGGCCAGAGCGGCAGCTTCAGTGCCCAGGACATCTCGGTCGGCCAGCGGCTGCAGCTCTTCGGCACCTTCGGCACCGACTCGAGCGGCAACCGCACGCTCGATGCGAGCTCGGGCAGTGCTCGACTCATGCGGACGCCGCTCTGGGGCCAGTTCATCTCGAGTGCGACCGGCGTGGTGACGGTGAAGCTGCAGTCCATCGCCGGGAGTGACCCGTCGATGTTCAATTTCGCCGGTACGGGCAGCAGCGCGGCCAACGATGCCACCGCGAGCGCCTATCAGGTCCAGGTGCCCGCTGCGCTTCAGCTGCCCCCGCTGCAGGCGGGCTCTCCGCTTCCATTCCTCGGCTTCGTGACCCCATTCGGCTCGGCGCCGCCGGATTTCAAGGCCCTCATCCCGGCCGAGCTTTTGCCACCCAATGCCTTGGCTCTGCTCGCGTGGGCGTCGCCCGGGGTGACCGCACCGTTTGACGCGCCGTTGAGCGCGACCCACGTCCTGATCACGCAGTCGACGCTCCAGAGCGCGCAGCTGCACCTGATCCGGATCGGGCCCGTGCAGCTCGACCCGGCGGCAGTGCCCGCCGGACTCAGCTTCGTGCCGGCCACCACGGGGCCGATGACCTTTGCGATCGCGCGTGTCGCGCGTGACAGGAGCCACACCTTCGACTCGTTCACCTCCTTCGGCGACTTCGTCACGGCGCTCGCTGGCGATCTCACCGGCATGACGGCGGTGCGCGCGATCGCGGCGGAGGGCACGTACGACCCGACGAGCGGCGTGCTGACGGTGAATCGAATGCTGGTCGCGCTCACCGGCGGCTGACCGGCCGGCGCGCTCACCGCAGGCGCAGCGGTGGGGCCGCTGCGCCCAGCGTTGAACGGGTGGAGCGGGGCTCGTTGCGCACCAATCCCCCGAAGCGGGCATACGCGGCGGAGTGTGCCGAGGGCAGCGGGCGGTGCAGCCGGCGCGCGGTGGCCGACAGGTAGCCTTCCGCGGGCGCGAACACGCGCGCGTAGAGGCGGCGGCAGAGCTCGTACGCTGCGCTTCCCACCCAGCGGGGAGGCAGCAGGGCCGGCGGCAGCAGCGGATCCTGCAGGTGAATCTTGCGGTACTCGTGGATGAGGAGCGTACGGACCACGAAGGCCGTGCCGGCCGGAGGTGCCGCTCGCGCGCGTAGCGCGGACTCGACCGGTGCGAAGGCGGCGACGAAGCGCCGGTAGCGCCGCGCGAGATCCTCGAGGTCCCAGCCGTAGCTCACCAGCCGGCGGTCGCCGGCGAGGTCGCCGCTCCTGCCTTCGAGCAGCAGTCCGTCGGCGGCCCCGGGCAAGTTGCCCAGCCACCGGCGGGCCTCGCCCGGAGTGCACCCCGGATGCGCGTACAGCGACGGATTCAGTCGCCCGAACCCGAGCCACTTCAGGTCCTCGCTCGGGCGTCCCCGGCGGGATGCGCTCCGGGGAGGAATCACCAGGAGCGTCCACCTGCCGTCCCACGCCCTGGGGCTCTGGCCGTAGATGCGCCGCGTCGCCTCGGCGAAGCGCTCGGCGCCGGCGCGCGTCAGGCGGTACTCGCTGCGGCGGCCGGAGCGGCGCGCCGCGAGCCACCCGTCCCGCGCCAGCCGCGCGACCGAGGTGCGCACCAGGCGCTCCGTGACGCCGAAGGGAGCGGCGAGGCGGATCAAGCTGCCGAGCGTGACCGCCGCGCCGCGCGGGGCGATGGCGTCGCCGAAGATCGTGACCAAGAGCGACCCGGCGCGCAGCGGGCGCTGCGCGCGCCAGCGCCGCAACAGGGCCCGCACGGCGGCGGGGACCGGGGCGCTCGGTGCGCGCTTCATGGGCGGTGCGAATTGTGACACAGAAAACATACCGGTCGTGCTAATCTTGTGTCATATCCTCACGGTGCGCGGCAGCACGGCAGCCCCATGTATACCCAGGCGCTCGATACCCACGGCAAGGAGCCCCTGCCGGCCGGGGCCGGCTCATCCGCTGCGCTCGCGCAGCGCTTCCAGGAGCGGATCGACGTCGAGGAAAAGATCGAGCCCAAGAGCTGGATGCCCGACGCCTATCGGCAGACTCTCATCCGCCAGATCTCGCAGCACGCTCATTCGGAGATCGTCGGCATGCTGCCGGAAGGCAACTGGATCACGCGCGCCCCGACGCTGCGGCGCAAGGCGGTGCTGATCGCCAAGGTGCAGGACGAGGGCGGCCACGGCATGTACCTCTACAGCGCGGCCGAGACGCTCGGCATCGCGCGGGCGGAGATGATCGAGCAGCTGCTCTCGGGCGCCGCGAGGTATTCCAGCATCTTCAACTACCCGACGCTCACCTGGGCGGATGTGGGGGCGATCGGCTGGCTGGTCGACGGCGCGGCCATCATGAACCAGATTCCCATCTGCCGCTGCTCCTACGGTCCGTACGCGCGCGCCATGGTGCGCATCTGCAAGGAAGAGAGCTTCCATCAGCGCCAGGGCTTCGAGATCATGCTGACGCTCGCGCAGGGGAGCGCGGCGCAGCGGGCCATGGCGCAGGATGCGCTGCAGCGCTGGTGGTGGCCGTCGATCATGATGTTCGGCCCGAGCGATGCCGACTCGAAGCACACCGCCCAATCGATGCGCTGGAAGATCAAGCGCTTCAGCAACGACGAGCTGCGCCAGAAGTTCATCGACATCACGGTCCCGCAGGCGCAGTTCCTCGGGCTCACGATTCCCGATCCGGCGCTGCGCTGGGACGAGGCCGCGCAGCATTACCTCATCGGTCCGATCGACTGGAACGAGTTTCACGCCGTGCTCGCAGGGCACGGTCCCTGCAACCACGAGCGGCTCGAGGCGCGCCGCGCTGCCCACGAGGCGGGCCGCTGGGTACGCGAGGCGGCGGCCGCGCATGCCGCGAAGGAGCGTTCGCGGCAGCCGCAGGCTGCCTAGGAATGGAGACGGACATGAGCAGCGACTGGCCGCTCTTCGAGGTATTCATCCGCTCGCGCTCGGGGCTCGAGCACAAGCACGTCGGAAGCGTGCATGCGGCGGACGCGCGCATGGCCATCGAGCACGCGCGCGACGTCTACACGCGCCGCCAGGAAGGCGTCAGCCTCTGGGTGGTGCGCTCGGCGGACATCGTGGCGTCGGACCCCGAGGAGGCGGATGCGCTGTTCGAGCCGGCGCGCGACAAGGTCTACCGGCACCCGACCTTCTATGCCATTCCGGAAGAGGTCAAGAACCTGTGAGCGCGGCAGGGGCAGCGCCGCAGCAGCCCGAGGCGAGCTCGCGCGCCGCGCACTTTCGCTACGTGCTGCGCCTCGGCGACACGAGCCTCGTGCTCGGGCAACGCCTCGGTGAGTGGGTGGGTCACGCGCCGGCCCTCGAGGAGGACCTGGGGCTCGCCAACCTCGCGCTCGACCTCATCGGACAGGCGCGGCTCTTCCTCACCTACGCGGGCGAGCTCGAGGGGCGGGGGCGTGACGAGGATGCGCTGGCATTCTTGCGCGATGCGCCCGAATTCACGAACCTGACCCTCGCCGAGCAGCCCAACGGCGACTTCGGCCACACCGTCGTGCGCCAGTGGCTCATCGACTGCTGGCAGCTCGAGATCTACGAGGCGCTGCTCGCCTCCACGGATGCGCGTCTCGCGGCGATTGCCGCCAAGGCGCTCAAGGAGACCCGCTACCACCATCGCTTCAGCAGCGGCTGGCTCATGCGGCTCGGCGACGGGACGGATGAGAGTCACGCACGGGTGCAGCGCTCGCTCGACTCGCTCTGGCGCTTCACCTCCGAGCTGTTCGCGCCGGACGACGTCGATGAGCGGATGAGGGCGGCCGGCATCGCCCCGGCGCTCGCGGAGCCGAGCTCCCGATGGTCGAGTCGCGTCGACGAAGATCTCGCCGCCGCGACGCTGGTGCGGCCCGCGGCGGCGCCTTACCCCTGGCACGGCCGGCGGGGCGTGCACACCGAGCACCTTTCCCACATGCTCTCGGAAATGCAGCATCTGCAGCGCACCTACCCGGGCGCGCGCTGGTGAGGGCGGGCGTGGCGGCGGTGATGGAAGGCGGCGTCGGGGCGGAGCGCGAGGGGCGCTTGCGCGCGCTCCTCGCCCGGGTTGCGGACCCCGAGATCCCGGTCCTGAGCATCGTCGATCTCGGCATCGTGAGGCACGTTCGCCAGGATGCCGACGGGCGGTGGCGTGTCGGACTCACGCCGACCTACTCGGCCTGCCCCGCGACCGAGGCGATCCGCAGCGCGGTGCGCACCGCACTCGACGCGGAAGGTCTCACCGACGTGATTCTCGAGGAGGTGCTGTCGCCGCCCTGGACCAGCGCGTGGCTCACGAGCGAGGGACGGCAGAAGCTCAGGAGCTTTGGCATTGCGCCTCCGGAGGAGACGGTCGCAAGTCCCCGCCGCCTGTGGCAGGCGCCACTCGTGAGCTGTCCGCGCTGTGAGAGCCGCTCCACCGAGCGGGTGAGCGAGTTCGGCTCGACCCCCTGCAAGGCCCACTACCGCTGCAGCGCCTGCGGGGAGCCCTTCGACTACTTCAAGTGCCTCTGACCTCGAGCCCCTCCGCTACCCAAGTGCCGCCGACATGCTGAGGTTCCATTCGCTCAGGGTTCTCGACATCTCACCCGACGCGGAGGATGCGGTGGCGATCTCCCTCGAGGTTCCCTCGGGGCTGCGCGAGGAGTACCGCGGGAGTCCCGGGCAGCACGTCGTGGTGCGCGTGGAGATCGCGGGCGAGGAGGCGCGGCGAACCTATTCGCTGGTGAATGCGCCCGGTGAGTGGCCGGTGCGCATCGTGCCGCGGGTTCACTCGCAGGGTCGCGTGTCGCGGTACCTGGCGGAGGAGCTGCGCCCGGGCGACCGGCTGGACGTGCTGCCGCCGAACGGCAGCTTCACGCCGCGGGAGGCGGGCGTCGCCGGCGGCGCCTATGCCGCCTTCGCCGCCGGTTGCGGCATCACGCCGGTGATGTCGGTGACGCGGGCGCTGCTCGCGCAGGGCGCGAGCTCGGTGGTGCTCTTCTACGGCAACACCGGCACCGGCCGCGCCATGTGCCTCGAGGAGCTGCTGGCGCTCAAGGATCGCCACCTCGGACGGCTGTCGCTGCACTTCGTGATGAGCCGCGAACCTCAGGAAGTCGAGCTCTACAACGGCAGGCTCGACGGCGCGCGCGTGCGGCAGTTCGCCACGACGCTCTTCCGGCCGCTCGAGGTGCGGGAGTACTTCGTGTGCGGTCCCGGGGACATGATCGAGCAGGTGAGCGGGGCGCTGCGCGGGCTCGGCGTCCCGGCGGGGCGCATCCATGCGGAGCATTTCACGGTCGCGAGCACGGCTTCCGACGCCGAGCGCCGGGAGGCCGCGGCGGCTGCGGCGCCGGGCACGGCGCCACGGGACGCGGCCCCGGCTGCGGGTATGGCCGAGGTCACGATCCTCATGGACGGGCGCCGGCGCGCCTTCAGCATGAGAATGAACCACGACACCGTGCTCGAGGCCGCGGCGCGCGCCGGCATCGAGCTGCCCTTCTCCTGCCGCGCCGGGGTGTGCTCGACGTGCCGCACGAAGGTGGTTCGCGGGGAGGTGGAGATGGCGCAGAACTACGCGCTCGAGGACTGGGAGCTCGGGGACGGCTATGTGCTCGCCTGTCAGTCGCGCGTGAAGACTCCCTCGCTCGAGCTCGATTACGACGAGAAATGAGCGTGGCGCGGAGAAAAACGTGAGCTACCGGAACATTCTGTTCGAGACGGCCGACGGCATCGCCCGGCTCACCCTCAACCGGCCGGAGCGCCTCAACAGCTTCAACACCGAGATGCACGCCGAGGTGCGCGCGGCGCTCGCGAGCCTGAAAGACCAGCCGGCCCGCGTGCTGGTGATCACCGGCGCCGGGCGGGGCTTCTGCGCCGGCCAGGATCTGAACGAAAGGGCCGTGGCGCCGGGGGGCGCGCCGCCCGATCTGGCCGCCTCCATCGAGCAGAGCTACAAGCCACTGGTGCTCGCTCTGCGCTCCTTGGGCCTGCCGGTGCTTGCGGCCGTCAACGGGGTCGCGGCCGGGGCCGGCGCCAACATCGCGCTCGCCTGCGATTTAGTCATCGCGGCGCGCTCGGCGAGCTTCGTGCAGGCGTTCTCGAAGCTCGGTCTCGTTCCGGATTCCGGCGGCACCTGGTTCCTGCCGCGCCTCGTCGGCACGGCGCGCGCCATGGGACTCGCGCTCCTCGGCGAGAAGCTGTCCGCCGAGCAGGCCGCCGCCTGGGGACTGATCTGGCGCTGCGTCGAGGACGGTGAGCTCGCCGAAGTCGTGGACGCTCTGGCGCGACAGCTCGCCGCCGCACCGACCCGCGCCCTCGCGCGCACCCGGCAGGCCATCTACGAGGGCTGGAGCCGCACGCTCCCGCAGCAGCTGGACGTGGAGCGCGACTACCAGGGCGAGCTCGGGCACAGCGCCGACTATACGGAAGGGGTCGCGGCGTTCGCCGAAAAGCGCACGCCGCGCTTCACCGGGCGCTGAAGTCCGGCGTGAGGACGCGGCGCAGTGTGAGGCTACGGATATGAAAGACCCGGCGGACGCGGCCGATGCGGCGCAACGGCGGGCCGAGCGCGCCGGAGCCGCGCTCTTTGCGCGCGATCGCGCCTCGCAGACGCTCGGCATGCGGATCACGGGCATGCGTGCGGGCTGGGCGCGCGTGGCGATGACGGTGCGCGCCGACATGGTGAACGGCCACGCGGTCTGTCATGGAGGCATCGTCTTCGCGCTCGCCGACAGCGCATTCGCCTTTGCCTGCAACTCGCACAACGAGAGCACGCTCGCCGCCGCGGCCTCGATCGATTTCCTCGCGGCAGCGCGCGAGGGCGATGAGCTCACGGCCGAGGCGAGCGAGCTGTGGCGCAGCCGGCGCAACGGCCTCTACGAGATCATCGTCTGCAACCAGCGGGGCGAGCGCATTGCGCTCGCTCGCGGACGCTCCTACCGCGTGGACGGTCAGGTCGTGGGCGGGGAGTGACGAGCATGCAACTGCAGAGTTTCGTGGCGGGAAAGTGGCTTGCCGGGACGGGCGGCGGCGTTGCGCTGCGCGATGCCACCACGGGCGAGGTCATCGCCAGCGCGACCGCGGACGGCCTCGATACGAGGCTGATGCTCGAGCATGCGCGCGAGGTGGGCGGAGGGAACCTGCGGCGGCTCACTTTCCACGAGCGCGCGGCGCTCCTCAAGGCGCTCGCCCGCTACCTCACCGAGCACAAGGAGGAGCTCTACACGCTCTCCTATGCGACTGGGGCCACCCAGGGCGATTCGTGGATCGACATCGACGGCGGCATTGGCACGCTCTTCGTGTACGCGAGCAAGGGCATGCGGGAGCTCCCGGACAGCCGCGTGTACGTCGATGGTGGGGTCGAAGCGCTGTCGAAGAGCGGCGGCTTCGTGGGGCAGCACATCTGCACGCCTCTCGAGGGCGCGGCGGTGCACATCAACGCCTTCAATTTTCCGGTGTGGGGGATGCTCGAGAAACTCGCCCCGACACTCCTCGCCGGCGTGCCGGCCATCGTGAAGCCGGCGACGCAGACCTGCTACCTCGCCGAGAAGGCTTTCAGGCGGATCATCGAGTCGGCGATCCTGCCGGAAGGATCGGTGCAGCTGATCTGCGGCGCAGTTGGGGACCTCTTCGAGCACCTCACCTGCCAGGACGTGGTGTCCTTCACGGGCTCGGCGGCGACGGCGCATAAGCTCCGCCAGCACCGGATCGTGCGCGCCAACGCGGTGCGGTTCACCTCCGAGACCGATTCGCTCAACTCCTCGATTCTCGGTCCCGACGCCGGGCCCGGGTCGCCGGAGCTCGAGCTGTTCGTGCGGGAGGTCGTGCGCGAGATGACGGTGAAGGCGGGACAGAAGTGCACCGCGATCCGAAAAGCCATCATCCCCGCGGCCCGGGCCGCGGATGTCCTCGACGCGCTCCGCGCCGCGCTCGCCAAGGTCATCGTCGGCGATCCGCGCCTCCCGAACGTCAGGATGGGACCGGTGGCCTCGCTAGGACAACGCCGCGAGGTGCTCGGGCAGCTCGGCAAGCTCACTCGCGAAGCCGAGGTCGTGTATGGCGAGGCAGGCCAGGCGCAGCCCCTCGGAGCCGATGCCGACCGCGGCGCCTTCCTGCCGCCGACGCTCCTTTATTGCCGGAATACGGCGGCGGCAAGGGCGATTCACTCGGTCGAAGCGTTCGGGCCGGTGTGCACGCTCGTTCCCTACGAGACGCCCGATGATGCGATCGAGCTCGCCCGGCGTGGTGGCGGGAGCCTCGCGGCCTCGGTCTTCAGCGCCGACGAGGCGGTCGCGGCGCATCTGGTGCTCGGCCTTGCGCCTTTCCATGGGCGCATCCTGGTCGTGAGCCGGAACTGCGCGAAGGAGTCCACCGGACACGGCTCGCCGCTCCCGCACCTCGTGCACGGCGGACCGGGCCGGGCCGGCGGCGGCGAGGAGATGGGCGGCATCCGCGGAGTTCTGCACTACATGCAGCGTACGGCGGTTCAGGGCACTCCGGATGTCGTCACGGCGGTGACCGGCCGCTGGGTCAAGGGCGCGCGCGAGCTCGACCCGGGCACACATCCCTTCAGGAAGCCCTTCGGGGACCTCGCCATCGGCGACACCTTCACCTCCGCCGAGCGCGAGGTCACCGTGGGGGACATCGAGCGCTTCGCGGAACTCTCGGGCGACCGGTTCTACGCGCACATGGACGAGGCCGCAGCGGCCCGCAATCCGCTCTTCGGCGGGCGCGTCGCGCACGGCTACTTCCTCATCTCGGCGGCGGCGGGCCTCTTCGTCGATCCCCCCTTGGGTCCGGTGCTCGCCAACTACGGGCTCGACGGGCTGAGATTCCTGAAGCCGGTGAAGCCCGGCGATCGCATCCGGGTGCGCCTCACCTGCAAGGAGAAATCGCTCCGCCTCGGGGCGGGCTACGGCGAGGTGCGCTGGGACACGGCGATCAGCAACCAGAGCGGCGAGGCGGTCGCGAGTTACGACGTGCTGACGATGGTGAGCGAGAAGCCGGTTCCCGACGCCTAGCTCAGGTCACGCACGCCACCCTCGAGGTGAGCGAAAGGCGCCGCCCGCGCGCCGCAGGCAAGCCGCTCGGATCTAGAGCGAGCGCAGGAAATAGATCAGGTCCTGCTGATCCTGAGCGCTCAGGGAGAAGAACGTCAGCGCCACCAGGGTCGCTTCGCTTCCCGGGCTGGCGTGCAGGCGGATCGCGTGAATCAAGTTGCTGGTCCGGCCGTCGTGCAGGAAGAACACGCGCTGCCCGACGCCCCACAGCGGGGCCGTACGGAATTCGTCCGGCCCCGCGCTCCCCTGCGTGATCCCGTCCACCAGTGCCGCGCCCATGTGATGGACGAGCAGATCCGAGAACAGCCGCGCCGGCTGGTTCGACAGGGCGAGGCTCGGCGTATCTTCATCACCGTCCGCGATTGCCGGGCCGGTGGCGAGCACCGGCGTGTGACACAAGCCGCAGCCCACCGCCCTGAACACGGCCGCGCCATGTTGAGTCGAGACGGTCGGCTGCGCCGGCACGGGCGGACCCAGCATGCGCATGAAATCGACGAATCCTTCCATGTCCGACAACACTGCGGAATTCGGCGGCGTCAGGGCGCCGAAGGTGGACGTGTCGTTGGGTGTCAGATTCCCGAGCCCCTGGCAGGCCGGGGTCTCGTCCCGCTCCTGGGGAAAGATCAGGTTGGAAATGCCCATTTCGACGTTGTAGGCCTCGGCGGAGAACAGCAGCAGAGATTTGTTCTGGGCCTTCCAGCCGAAGCGCGTGATGGTGCCGTCATTGCCGCTGCGATTCGGGTGTCCCGACACGCCGAACAGCCGCTTGGTGAAGGCGTCGGCGCGGGCGTTGGCGAGGATCGCGGAATCGGGAATCGCCTCGATCAGACCCGCGCCCAGCAGCGGAGTCGGGATGCGATACACGATGTTGGGGTTTCCGCCCTGACCGGTGAATCCATTCCCCGCCGGCGCAAAGCTCGGTTGCGCAATCTGGCAGCCGGCCGCGTCGCTGCGGTTAGTGACGACGAACAGATCGTGGACGCCGCCGTCGGAAACGAAGCGCGCCTCGCGGATCGGTCCGTTCGTCACGATGAACCAGGGCACTGCGTTGGTCGCGCCATCGGCGTGGGCGACGGCGGGCAACGGATTGACGAAGGGACTGCTGCCACCGACGAAGGGCTGTATGTGACAGGACGCGCAGGCATTCGAGTTGAAGCGCGGGCCGAGGCCGCTGTTGTCGCCGGTCGGACTGCGGACCATCTTGACCGCGGAGAAGCGCGCGAGGCCATCCTGAAAGAAGGCGACCTCGTCGGCCGTCAGGCCTGCGAGCGGCGGCGGCGGACCGTTGTCGGTGCCTGCCTGGCGCACCCCGGGATCGATGACCTCTGCCACGGCCGCCGGCGAGGCCAACGCGCTCGAGGCGACCAACAGTGCGGCCAGCGCCGTGTGAATTGCCGTGTCATGCAAGCGCATCGGTCGTCCCCCCATACACGAGTTCGTATGCGCCTTCTACGCGCCGTTCCCGCGAGCGTCGACGTGTCGTGTTGCCGAGACGCGGGCATAATTCCCGGCGCGTTGCAAATCAATCGGAAAAACAGCGGTGAACTCGATCTCTGCGGGAGCCGCATCGAGTCACAAGTTCGTTGAAGCAATCGCTCCCTCACGGGTCGACGCTTCAGTCACAGGCCGAACGTGCGCCAGATGCGAAGGATCGTGCGCTGCGAGACTCCGAGCGCTGCGGCGAGGCGCCGGCTGCTCCAGCGCGCACTGGCGGGCGGGCTCTCGTGCAGGGTCTTGGCGAGCACGGCCTCCACCAGCACGTCGCTGATCGTGCGCGGGGCACCCGAGCGGGGATGGTCCGCGAGGCCCCGCACACCGTGCGCGAGGAAGCGCGCGCGCCATTTGCCGACGGTCTGCGGGGTGAGCTGCAGCCGTCTTGCGCTCTCTCGATTCGAGCACCCGGTGTGGCAACAGAGCACGATCCGGGCTCTGAGGGCGAGCGGCCGGCGATTGTCGCGCGCGCGCGCCCACCGCTCGAGCTGCTCCCGGTCGGTGTCTGCCAGGTTGAGGGGCGTGAGTCGTGGGGCCATGGATGGTACGGGTCGCACTCATTGGCGCGCGTCGGGCCGAGCGGGTGGCGGCGCCGCTCACGGGGAGACCTGCGAAATCCGTGCCGCCGTGAGGCGGTCGCGACGTATGTCACTAAGCCATTGAAATGGCAGGCTTTTGCGGTAGGGCGGCGCTGCCGGTGCGAAGGACTCAGAGGGGCACTGTCTTTCCGAGCCAACGACTCGCGCCGGGTCCTCGCTCAAGCTTTTGATTTTCAAGGAACGCGCATGTCGCCGAGGACGGACGGGCGGTTAGACACCCGCGGGCGTGATGCGAAACGCGTGTCCGCGCGTCGACACCGCCTTCACCAGCGTCCACACCGCATCGCCCGCGCGCAGGTTGAGGGCCTTCTGCGCGTGGTGCGTGATGCGCGCAAGCACCGTCTCCCCGCCCACGTCGAGCCTCACCAACACCTGCCCGTAGTCATCGTTCGAGATCGCGGTCACGGTGCTCGCGATCGCGTTGCGCACCGAGAGGCCCTGCACCGGCTGCGCCGCGAGAATCACGTCGCGCGCGAGGATCTGCAGGCGCACGCGGGAGCCGACCGGCGCGCCTCGCACACTGACCTGCACCGTGCCGCGGCCGACGGTGAGATCGGCGCTGCCGTGCTCGGGATCGACGCGCGTGACCACGCCCTCGAGCACCGCGCCGACGAGATCCGGTCCCACGATGCTCTGCAGCTCCGGCCGGAGACTCAGCTCGCTCACCGGTCCCTCCGCCAGCATTCGGCCGCCGTCGAGCAACACGAGGTGGGTGGCGAGACGCAGCACCTCGTCGAACTGGTGGCTGACATACACCATGGGAATCGCGAACCGGTCCCGCAGCGTTTCGAGATACGGCAGAACCTCCTCGCGGCGCGCGGCGTCGATCGAAGCCAGCGGCTCATCGAGCAGCAGCAGGCGAGGCTGGGAGAGCAGCGCCCGCCCGAGCGACACCCGCTGGCGTTCCCCTCCCGAGAGCTGGCGGGGCCGGCGCTCGAGGAGCTGCGCCAGCCCCAGGAGCGAGACCACTTCGTCGAAGCCGATGACCTGCGGCGCCGCCCGCGCGCGCTTCTCGCCGTAGCGGAGGTTTCCCGCGACCGTCAGGTGCGGGAACAGCCGCGCATCCTGGAATACGTACCCGATGCGACGGCGCTCCGCCGGCACGGCGATGCCGGCGCGGCTGTCGGTGAGCACCTCATCGTCCAGGCGCACCTCGCCGGCGTCGGGCGCGAGGAGGCCGGAGATCATGTTGACCAGCGTCGTCTTGCCGCTGCCCGAGCGTCCGAAGACCGCCGTGATGCCCGGCGTCGGCGCGGCGAAGGACGCCTCGAGAGTGAACTCGGGGCGCTTTCTGACGACCGCGACCTTGAGCACCGGTTATGGCCCCAGCAACCGCCGCACGCGGCGCACCAGGAGCTCCGCGGCGAGGAGTCCGGCGAGGCCGAGCGCGAACGACAGCAGCGCGAGCCGCAGCGCGAGCGCATCGCCCGTCGGGGATTGCATCGCCGTGTAAAGAGCCAAGGGCAGCGTGCGCGTCACCCCCGGCACGTTGGACGCGAAGGTGATGACGGCGCCGAATTCCCCGAGGCCCGCCGAGAACGCCGTGACCGCGCCCGCGAGGATCCCGGGCAGCATCAGCGGCAGCGTGATGGAGACGAAGCGATCGAGCGCAGAGGCGCCGAGCGTGCGCGCCGCCTCTTCCAGTCCCCGATCGACGTTCTCCAGTGAGAGGCGGATCGCCCGCACGAGCAGCGGGAAGGTCATGACGGCGGTGGCGAGCGCGGCACCCGCGGTCGTGAACGCGAGCTCGATGCCGAAATGAGCCCGCAGCCAGCCGCCGATCGGGCCGCGCACTCCAAAGAGGATCAGCAGCACGTAGCCCACGGCCACCGGGGGCAGCACGAGCGGCAGATGCACGAACGCATCGAACAGCATGCGTCCTGGAAAGCGCGCGCGGGTGAGGAGCCAGGCGATGAGCACCGCGAACGGCAGGCTGAAGGCGACGCTGCGCAGGGCGACTTCGAGACTCAGGCGCAGGGCATCGAGCTCGGCGGAGCTTGGCACGGTCGCTCAGCCGAGCGTTACAAACAACCCGGCGGCGCCGAGCACGAACACGATCACTCCGACGGCGGTGGTCGCGGCGCGCAGCGGGCTGCGCTTCAGGATCACGCGGGCGAGCACCAGGAGCGAGGTGGCGAGCAGGTACGCCCACACGAACGGTCGGACCGTGTGCGCCGGCACGTGGGCGAGCAGTGTCGCTCCGAGCATTCCGCCGAGGACTCCCGGGAGCAGGAGCGAGAAGAATATCCGGCGATCGATGTTGCGGAACCGGGCGTGGGAGGCGCTCGCGACGCCCGCGGTGACCGTCTCCGCGGCGTGCACGGTGGCGCTGGTGATGGCCGGAGGCACGCCGAGCGTCGCGAGGATCGAGCTCGCGGAGATGCCGTAGCCCATGCCTACGCAGCCGTCGACCAGCTGGGCGAAGGAGCCGACCGCGACCAGCCACGGGACGTCGGGTGAGACCGCCATGTGCTCCCCCCGTATCCGGGCTCAGGCGACCAGACCCGCCTCGAGCGTAACGGGGGGATGCTCGGGCGGGCGGGGCACGTGTGCGGCGAGGCCTTTTCGCTCGAGCCACTCGCGATTGAAGAGGCGCGACTGGTACCTGGCCCCGCCGTCGCAGAGCACGGTCACGATGGTGTGCCCAGGCCCGAGCGAGCCGGCCACCTCGACCGCGGCGGCGACGTTGATTCCGCTGGTGCTGCCGAGGAACAAGCCCTCCTCGTACAGCAGCCGGTAGACGTGCCGCACCGTCTCGGCGTCCTCGATGTGCACGGCCTCATCGATCGGCGCACCCTCGAGATTCTTCGTGACGCGACCGACGCCGATCCCCTCGGTGATCGAGCCGCTGCCGGTGGCCTTGGGGGTGCCGCTGCGCACGTACTCATAGAGACTGCTCCCCGGCGGGTCGGCGAGCACGCAGCGCACCGCGCGCCGCCGCGACTTCAGGTACTCCGCGACCCCTGCGAAGGTGCCGCCGGTGCCGGAGGCGGCGACGAAGGCATCGATGCGCCCGTTGGTCTGCTCCCAGATCTCGGGTCCCGTGGTGCGCGCGTGGGCGTCGCGGTTTGCGGTGTTGTCGAACTGGTTGGACCAGATGGCGTTGGGGAGCGAGGCGGCGAGCCGCTTCGCGACGTGCTGGTACTGGTTGGGATTGCTGTAGGGAACCACCGGTACCTGATGGACCTCGGCACCGAGCATCGCGAGCAGCGCGTACTTCTCCGGCGACTGGTTGTCGGGCATGACGATGACGCAGCGGTAGCCGCGCGCATTGCAGACGTGAGCGAGGCCGATGCCGGTATTGCCCGCGGTCCCCTCGACCACCGTGCCTCCCGGTGGGAGCGCACCCTGCCGCTCGGCCTCGAGAACGATCGCGCTCGCGGCGCGGTCCTTGACCGAGCCGCCGGGATTCATGAACTCGGCCTTGCCGAGGATCTGACAGCCGGTCTCCTCGCTCACCCGCTTGAGCAGAATGAGGGGCGTGTTGCCGACCGCGCCGACGAAGCCGCTGACGGCGCCGCCGGCCGGGGCGCGCTGCGCGCTCACGCCGGGACTCCGGGCGCGCCCGCCCGGGGGAGCGGTGCGGCTCCCGCCTCGGTGGCGGCGAAGGCCGCCACGTCGCCGAGTATCAGAATCGAGGGCGGCTCGATCCGGTACGCCTGCGCGAGCGCGACGATGTTCGAGAGCGTGCCGCGCAGGATCCGCTGCCCGGGCAGTGTCGCCCGCTCGATGATGGCTGCGGGATGCCCCGCGGCGGCTCCCGCGGCTTCGAGTCTCGCCACGATGTCCGGTAGCTGAGCCACACCCATGTAGACGACCACGGTGTGCTGCGGGTTCGCGAGAAAGCGCCAGTCGGGCAGGGCGCCGTCGCTCAAGCGCCCGGCGATGAGCGTGACACTGCTCGCCAGCCCGCGATGGGTGAGCGGCAGCTCCGCGGCGGCGGCCGCGCCGAGCGCCGCGGTGATCCCGGGCACCACGGTGCAGGGGATGCCGTGCATCGCCAGCACCTCGATCTCTTCCCCGCCGCGTCCGAAGACGAGCGGGTCGCCGCCCTTCAAGCGCGCCACGCGCTTGCCCTCGCGGGCGAGGCGCAACAGCAGCTCGTGGATGCGCTGCTGCGGATCCTCGCCCCCGGACTCCTTGCCGACGAAGATGCGCTCCGCGTCGCGTCGCGCACGCTCGAGCACCGCCTCGCTCACCAGCCGGTCGTAGAGAATCACGTCGGCACGCTGCAGCAGCTGCAGGGCGCGGAGCGTGAGCAGGTCGGGATCGCCCGGGCCGGCGCCGATCAGGTATACCTCGCCCAGCCTTGCGACGGCGCCGACGGGGAGCTGCGCGGCGAGCAGCTCCCGCCCCAGCGCCCGCTCCGCCTGCGCGGCGTCCCCGCGCAGCAGCTGCGTGGCGACGGGACCCGAGGCGACGCGTTCCCAGAAGCCACGACGGGCGAAGGCGCCGAGCGCGCGCTGCACGCTGCTGCGGCGCGCGCCCATGAAGCGCGCGAGCGCGCCGAGACGCTCGGGAAGCAGCGCCTCGATCTGCTCGCGCACGCGCCGCGCGAGCACCGGCGCATGTCCGGCCGAGCTCACCGCGACGACGAGCGGCGAGCGATCGACGATCGCCGGAAAGATGAAGGTCGAGAGCTCGGCGTCATCGACGACGTTGACCGGCACGCCCCGCTCGCGCGCGCTGGCTGCGACCCGCGCGTTCGTCGCGCGATCCGCCGTGGCGGCGACGACGGCGACGGCGCCCGCGAGATGCTCGGGCGTGAACTCTTCGGCAATTTGCCGCAGCTCGCCACGCGCGGCCTGCTGCGCGAGCTCCGCGTGCACGCCCGGCGCCACGACCGTCACGCGGGCGCCCGCCCTGCGGAGCCACGCCGCCTTGCGCAGCGCAACCGTCCCGCCGCCCACCACCACGACGGGATGGCCATCGAGGCGCAGAAAGACCGGCAGGTAATCCATGGCGGCCGCCGCGCTCAGGCGGGCAGGGCCGCGGGAGGCACCCTCGGATGCAGACCGCATTCACGCGTCTCCGGTTGCTCCCACCACCAGCGGCCGGCGCGGCGGCTCTCGCCCGGTTGAATCGCGCGCGTGCACGGCGCACAGCCGATGCTGGGGAACTGCCGATCGTGCAGCGGATTGTACGGCAGCCGCCGCGCGCGGATGTACTGCCACACCTCGGCCTCGGTCCACTCGAGCAGAGGGCTCACCTTGTACAGGCCGTGCTCGGCGTCCCACTCGACGGCCTCGGCCGCAGCGCGTGCGGCCGACTGCTCGCGCCGCAGGCCGGTGATCCAGCCGTCGTACCCGACGATCGCGCGCTTGAAGGGCTCGAGCTTGCGGATGCGGCAGCATTCGAGGCGTGCCTCGAGGCTGTGATAGAAGCCGTTCACGCCCTGGCGCGCGACCAGCCGCTCGAGCGCCGCGGCGTCCGGGTAGACCACCCGGATCGCGCGCCGGTAGCGGCGCTGCAGCTTCTCGAGCAGCTCATGGGTCTCCTCGTACAGCCGCCCGGTATCGATGCTGAACATGTCGATCTCGGGCAGCTGCGTCGCGATGATGTCGGTGAGCACGATCGCCTCGGCGCCGAGGCTGTTCGAGTACACGAGGCGCCCGTGGCGGGCGAGGGCGGCCGCGAGCTGCGCGTGCACCGCCGCCGCTTTCCGTTCGAGCCCGAGCGCCGTCAGCTCCGCCATGGTGGGGCCGACTATAACGAGGCCGCGCCGCCTCCTTGAACGAATGATTGCTTCTTTAGGGCTGCGCGCCGGTTATGGAACGGTCACAGAAAGGTGCCGGTTGAGTTAGTCTTGGGAGCGCATGAAGCTCCACCAGTTGCGCTACCTCGCGGCCGTCGCCCAGAGCGGGCTCAATATCACGGCCGCAGCGCACAAACTCCACACCTCGCAGCCGGGGGTGAGCAAGCAGATCAAGCTCCTGGAGGACGAGCTGGGCTTTCAGATCTTCGTGCGCGAGGGGCGCAATCTCACCCGCATCACCCCCGCCGGGCAGCAGGTGATCGAGCGGGCGCTGAAGATCCTGCAGGAGGCCCAGAGCATCCGCGACCTCTCGACGGAGCTGCGCGACGAGGGGAAGGGAAGCCTCTCGATCGGCACCACCCACACCCAGGCGCGCTACGTGCTGCCCAACGTGATCCGCCAGTTCCGCGAGCGCTATCCGCAGGTGCGCCTGAACCTCCACCAGGGCACCTCCGAGCAGATCGCGGAGATGGTGGCGGGCGATCGGATCGACTGCGCCATCGCGACGGGCTCCGAGGCGCTGTTTGCGGAGCTGACGCTGCTGCCCTGCTATCGCTGGTATCGCACCGTCATCGTGCCCCGGGGGCACGCGCTCGCCAACGGCGCGCGCTTGAGCTTCAAGGCGCTCGCCGCCTACCCGCTCATCACCTATACGTTCAGCTTCACCGGGCCCTCATCGCTTCACGAGGCGTTCGCCAAGGCGGCGCTGACCCCCAACATCGCGATCACCGCACGCGACGCGGACGTGATCCAGACCTACGTGCGGCTCGGTCTCGGTGTGGGCATCGTCGCGCACATGGCGGTCGCTGAGGACGATCCGGACCTCGCGGGGGTCGACGCCTCGCACCTGTTCGCCGCGCACACGACCTGGATCGGCTTTCGCCGCGGCACACTCCTGCGCAAGTACATGTACGACTTCGCGCAGCTGCTCGCGCCCCACCTCGACCGGCGCCTCATCGAGCGCGCCCACCGTGCCGCCTCCGCCGCTGAGGTCGCACAGCTCTTCGCCGACATCGCGCTGCCGCTGCGCTAGACAGTGCGCACGCCGCGCCCTGCGGCGCGGCCGCTCAGGCCGAGAGGCCTTCTTCAGCCGGGCCGGGACGAGAAACGTTGCCTGCGAAGGGCCACTTCGCGTGAGCCGCCCTGGTAGGCGACGTCATAGCGATCGAGCGCCCGGCGGGCCGCGTCGGGGTCCTCGTTCTCGGCGAGCTCGATCGCATCGAAGCCGCAGCGCGCGAGCAGGAACACCTGGTCCTGACGGACCCCGGCGCCGACCGCCCGCAGCTCGCCACGGAATCCCAGTCGCTCGCGCAGCAGCCTTGCGGCCGAGTAGCCGCGACCGTCACTGGGACTGGGGAATTCGATCGCGACCAGATCGAGGCGCGGCAGGTCGGCTGCGAGCTCCTCCACCGGATCCACCGAGCTCAAGCGCACGCCGAGGCGGCCGCGCCACCGGCGCCAGCGCTCGGGGTCCTTGCGCAGCTCGACGAGCGGCACGATGAGAGCGCTGCCTTCCTCGGCGCCCTCGCCGAGATGGCGCCAGTCGTCCGCGACGATCTCACGCCGCCGCAGGATGCGTCGCATAGGCGCCCTCCCGGAACGGCTCGAGACCTACGCGGCGCAGCGTATCGATGAAGCGCTCGCCGTCGGCGCGCAGCGCCCGATACGCCTCGACGATGCGCTCGATGGTCGAGGCGACCTCGCTCTTCGGGACCGACGGGCCGATGACCTCGCCGAGCGCGGTGAAGCCGTTGGCCGAGCCGCCGAGCGAGATCTGGTACCACTCCTCGCCGCGCTTGTCGACGCCGAGGATGCCGATGTGGCCGACGTGGTGATGGCCGCAGGCGTTCATGCAGCCGGACATCTTGATCTCGATGTCGCCGAGGTCGTAGAGATAGTCGAGATCGTCGAAGCGCTCCTGGATCTGCCGGGCGACGCCGAGCGTGCCGGCGTTCGCGAGCGAGCAGAAATCCAGCCCGGGGCAGGCGATCATGTCGGTGAGCGTGCCGATGTTGGGCATGGCGAGCCCGAGCCGCTCGAGCTCGAGCCATGCCTCATACAGATCCTGCTGCCGCACGTCCCCGAGCAGCAGGTTCTGGTTGTGGGTCGTGCGGATCAAGCCGAAGCTCACGCGCTCGGCGAGCGAGGCGACCGCATCCATCTGGTCCGAGCTCATGTCGCCCGGGTTGTGCCCGTGCGCCTTGAGCGCCACGAACACGGCGCGATAGCCGGGGACGCGGTGAGCGCGGGTGTTATAGCGATACCAGGCTTTGAAGCGCGGCTCGCGGCCGCTCGTGGCATCGAAGTCCTCGAGGGCCTCGTAGGGCTGCGGCCTGAAGAAGCCGCGCACCCGCTCGACTTCCGCGGCCGGCAGAAGCGGCGACGAGTCCCGCGAGAGCCGCCACTCCGCCTCGACCTGCTCGCGGAAGCGCTCGATGCCGAGCGACTTGACGAGGATCTTGATGCGCGCCTTGTTGAGGTTGTCGCGCCGGCCGTGACGGTTGTAGACGCGCAGGATCGCTTCCAGATACGAGAGCAGACCGGGAAGCGGCAGGAAGTCCCGGATCACCTGCCCGATGATGGGAGTCCGCCCGAGGCCCCCGCCCACCAGCACGGTGAAGCCGATGCTGCCCGCGGCGTCGCGCCTCAGGTGCAGCCCGATGTCGTGCACCTCGGAGGCGGCACGGTCCTCGGGCGAGCCGGTCACCGCGATCTTGAACTTGCGCGGCAGGTAGGTGAACTCGGGGTGGAGCGTGGCCCACTGGCGGATGATCTCGCAGTAGGGACGGGGATCATCGACCTCGTCGGGGGCGATGCCGGCCAGGTGGTCGGCGGTGACGTTGCGCACGCAGTTGCCGCTCGTCTGGATCGCGTGCATCTGCACGGTGGCGAGCTCGGCGAGGATGTCGGGCACGTCGGCGAGCTTCGGCCAGTTGAGCTGCAGGTTCTGCCGCGTTGTAAAGTGGCCGAACCCACGGTCGTAGCGGCGCGCGATGTCGGCGAGCTTAGCTAACTGGCGCGCGGCGAGGAGTCCATAGGGGATCGCGATGCGCAGCATCGGAGCGTGGCGCTGGACGTACAGCCCGTTGCGCAGCCGCAGCGGGCGGAACTCGTCCTCCGAGAGCTCCCCGGCGAGATGGCGCCGCATCTGGTCGCGGAATTCCGCGACCCGCCGATCGACGAACGCCTGATCCAGCGCGTCGTACTGGTACATGCCGATCGACTATAGACGCGCCCCTTCGGGCCTCTAAATACCGTGTGGTTAGGTGCACCTCTTTCTGGGGTTATGAGCCTATGCAACACTTGCCCCGGCGGCCCATGAGGGGCCTCGAGACTTTCGGGAGGCGCACGTGGCGGGACTGTATTTCGAGGAATTCGAGGTCGGACGGCGCTTCGAGCACCTGGTGCGGCGCACGGTGACCGAGACCGACAACCTGCTCTTCAGCGCGCTCACGATGAACCCGGCTGGCCTGCACCTGGACGCCGAGTATGCGAAGCGCACCCCCTTCGGTGAGCGCATCGTGAACAGCGTATTCACGCTCGGGCTCATGGTCGGCCTCTCGGTGTACGACACCACCTACGGCACGACGCTCGGGAACCTCGGTTGGGAAGAGGTGCGCTTCCCGAAGCCGGTCCTGATCGGCGACACGCTGCGTGCGGCGACCACGGTGGTCGGGAAGCGCGAGAGCCAGTCGCGCCAGGACTCGGGCGTCGTCGTCTTCGAGCATCGCGCCTTCAACCAGCGCGACGAGGAGGTCGCCTCGTGCCGCCGCGCGGCGCTGATGCTGAAGAGGCCGGCGGCTTGAGCGGCGCGGCTCAATCGGCGCCGCTCCGCTCGCTGCTGTTCGTTCCGGGGGACAGCGCGGCTAAGCAGGAGAAGGCGCTCGCGGCTGAGGCCGACGCACTGATCCTCGATCTCGAGGACTCGGTCGATCCGGCGAATCTGCCGGCCGCACGCGCTCGCGTGGCAACGCTCCTCGCCGCAAGGCGAGCCGGGGACGCGCCGGAGCTGTGGGTGCGGGTGAATTCGCCCGCGAGCGGCCTCATGCTCCCGGATCTCGAGGCGGTGAGCGGCACACGCCTTCCCGCGGGGCTGGTGCTGCCGAAGATCTCCGCGGCCGAGGAGATCCTCGCCGCGGCGGCCCTCCTCACCGGGCTCGAGCGGCGGCTCGGTGTGGCCGAGGGCTGCACCCGGCTCCTCATCCTGGGTACCGAGACACCCCGGGGGCTTCTCGCCCTGCCGCACTATCCGGCGGTGCTCGAATCTGCGCCCGCGACGCTCCGGCGACTCGCGGGACTCTCCTGGGGCGCGGAGGACCTGAGCGCGGCGCTCGGCGCGCTCGGCAAGCGGGAGGAGGGCGGCGCACTGACCTTCACCTTCCAGCTGGCTCGCAGCACGTGCCTGCTGACCGCGGCGGCCCTCGGAGTGCAGGCGATCGACGGGGTGCACACTGACTTTCGCGACACCGGGAGTCTCGAGCGCGAGCTCGCGAGTGCCCGCCGGGACGGATTCACCGGCAAGCTCGCGATCCACCCGGATCAGCTCGCCGCCATCAACGGCGCGTTCACGCCGAGCGAGGCGGAGTGCCAGCACGCGCGACGCGTCGTGGCGGCGTTCGCGGCTGCACCGGGCACGGGGGTCGCGAGCCTCGACGGCCAGATGATCGATCGGCCGCACCTCGTCCAGGCGCAGCGCATCCTCGCCGCCGCGCAGCGCAAGGGGCGCGCTTGAGAATCACTTCGGCGCGTCGAGCGCGAGCAGATCCTCCGGGGTGTCGATGTCGAGCGCCGCGCTCGGCATCGTCACGCGCACGAGGCGCTCGGTGCTGCGCCGCAGCAGCACCCGCGCACCCGCATCGCCGCGCAGCTCCGCGAGCTCGCGGAACACACTGCGCGGAAAGATGGCCGGCACGCCGGTGATCCCGGCATAGAGCGCGGCGGCGATGTACTGCGGCTGCTTGCGCCAGGCGCCGGCGAGGCGCCTCAGGTCTTCCGCCGTGACCGCCGCCTGATCCGCGAGCAGCAGCAGGACGCCGGTGCACGCGGGGGGGAGCCGCGCCACCCCCGCGCGGATCGAGCTGGCGAGGCCCTCGCGCCATTCGTGATTGATGACCACCGAGCCCGGTGAATGGCGAAGAAGCGGGGCGAGCTCCGCGGCGCCTGCGCCCAGCACCACGATGAGAGCGTGCCCCGTGACCTCCGCCGCGCGCGTCACCGCGGCGTGCAGGAGCGGGCGGCCGGCGACGCGAATGAGCTGCTTGGGCGATCCGAAGCGCGTCGAAGCACCCGCCGCCAGCAGCACGGCATAGAGACCGTCACCCGCGCGGCCGCCGCCCTGGGATGCGGGCACGGCTAGGAGTCCCGCGCCGGCGGCGGCCCGGCGAGTGAGGCGCCCGGGGGCAGCGTCGCACTGACGCGCTGGTAGCGCCGCCGTTCCTCGAGGATCGAGTCGGCGTCGATGCCGCCGACGAGCCGCCAGTCGCCGATGTGCGCGTGCCGAGCGAGCAGCGCCTCGATCGCGTCGCGGCGCGCGCTCCACACGGTGTTGAAGAACTGCACGAACTCCTGCCAGCTCTTCTGCGCCCCGGGCGGCGGCGAAGCGGCGACCGCCTCCGCGAGCGCCGCTTCGAGCCTCGCGAGCGCCTCACGGCTGCGGCCGGGCCGCGACAGCGCCTCGTCGACCGCACGCCGCGCGCTGTGCCCGCTCGGCAGCCGCGCATGCCACACCTCGGCGAGGCGCTGGTCGCGCTCCTCGAACCGGGCGAGGTCCCACACGAGGTAGTCGACGCAGGCCTGCCGGAACTGAACGAGCGGCGAGGGGCCGCCCAGAGCCTCGGGAGCCGCGCGCCCGAGCGCGCTCGCGCAGGCGTTGGCCACGGCGCTCGCGTGCTGGCGCTCCGTGGCGAGCTGTTGGCGAATGATCTCTGTCTCGTTCATGGGTCGCGCTCGAAGCGGGTTCACCCGGCCCGGGAGACCGCCACGGCCGGCGTGGCCGCGGCGGCGTCGACGGTGGCGGCGGGTCGATGCAGATGTGCATGCAGCTCGGCGACGATCGCGAGCGCAATCGACTCGGGTGAACGGCCGCCGAGCGGCAGACCGACCGGCGCACGGAGCCGTCCGCGCAGGGCGTGCGCCGCCGTCCCGAGATCGGACAGCAGCTTCTCGCGACGGGCGGCGGGGCCGAGGAGTCCGACATAGGCAATCCCGGTGGCCGCGAGCGCGCGCAGGTAGGCGAGATCGGACGGCAGGTGATGGCTCATGACGACGGCGGCGGCGAACCCGGACAGGTCGAGCGCCGCGGGCAGCGCATCGGGGCGCGCCAGAATCACCCGCTCGGCGGCCGGGAAGTGTGAGGCGACCGCGTACGCCGGTCGGTGGTCGAGCAGCGTCACTTTCCAGTCGAGGCGGGCGGCGAAATCCACTACCGGCACCGCGTCGGGTCCGGCCCCGAGCAGCAGGATCCGCGGCGGCAGGGAAAGCGGCACGACGAAGAGCTTCCACGACGGGTGCTGTTCATCCACCCAGGCGACCCGGCCCTCACCGACCGCGCGCTCGAGCGCCGCCCGCACGGCCGGCGTTTCGAGCCGAGGGTGCCTTGCCCCGTCCCACCGGGCACCGTCGGCGGGCAACGTCAGGGTTCCGACCGGAAGGTCCGAGCCCGCCGACTCGATCACTACGCCGAACGCGGTCGCCACATGCTCCTCGAGCGCGCCGGCGAGATGGGTAAGCGGTTGCCAGTCGTTGTCCGGGCCCGCCCGGAGCAGCAGGATCTGCATTGCGCCCTCGCACCCGAGTCCCAGTCCCCACAGCGGGTCATCGCGCTCCCGGAGGTCGTATTGCACCGTGCGGGGCTCGCCGGTGCGGATCACGGCGCGCGCGTGCTCGCGCAGATCGGCCTCGAGACAGCCGCCGGAGAGGAGCCCGGCGTATTCGCCGTCGGCGGCGATCAGCATGAGGGCCCCCGCCTTGCGATAGGTCGAGCCGGCGGTATGCACGAGCATGCCGATCGCCAGCGCCCGGCGGGCGGTGCGCTCACGCCGGAACAGGGGCAATAGCGGTCCTAAGGATGTTTCCACGCGCGGCCCATTATGCCAGCGCACCCTGCACGCGCCGTGCGCGGACCCTCTGCCGCGGCGTGCTCTGGTATTTGCGTGGGGGACGCGTCGGCGCTTTAATTCTACTCATGATTAATAAAGTCGCAGCAAGCCTGGCCGGGCCGCCTCGGCCGGCCGCCTCGCCGCTGGAACGGGAGCCCGCGCCGAGCGCACCCCGCAGGCGGCGCGGACGCGGACGCCCGAAGGGCGGGAGCGCCGGCAACGTGCGGGAGCGGCTGCTCGCGGCCGCGCGCGAGCTCTTTCTGCGCTACGGCTACCGCGCCGTCTCGAGCCGCCAGATCGGCGCCGCCGCGGGCGTCAACTTCGCGCTGATCCGTTACTACTTCGGCGGCAAGCCGGGGCTCTACCGGGAGATCCTCCAGAGCGTGCTGCCGCCGGATGTGAGCGGAATGTTGGGCGCTCCGCAGGAGGGCGGCCGGGAGATGAGGCTCCCGGACATCCTCAGCCACATGACCCGGGTGTGGGCCGGCAACCCCTGGATCGCCGGCTTCGTGCTGCGCGAGGTGCTCACCCCCGGGGGGCCGATGCGCGCCATGTTTCTGCGTGAATTTCCCGAGCGCCTGGCTCCGCTCGCCGAGCGCGCGCTGCGCGCGGAGATGGCGCGCGGGGCGATCCGCTCCGACCTCGATCCGAGGCTGTTGGTATTGTCGGTGGTGAGCCTGGCGATCTTTCCCTTCCTCGCCTTTCCGCTGACCAGCCGGGTGTTCGGCGTGCGCAACGACGAGGAGTTCGTGACGCGCTTCCTGCGGCATACGCAGGCGCTGCTCTCCTCGGGCGTTGCCCCCGCCGCGGCTGCGGGCGTTGCGCGCGCGCAGGCGCGTCAGTAGAGTCGCAGGGCGATGCTCAACCCCGCTCCCTGGGTCGTGCACAAGTTCGGGGGCTCGAGCGTCGCAGACGCCGACTGCTTCCGTCGAGTGGCGGCCATTCTCGAATCCGCCCCGGCAGGGCGCCTCGGCGTGGTGCTGTCGGCGTGCCGCGGCGTGACGGATGCGCTGCTCGGCCTGGTGGCGCTGGCCGAGCGCCAGGACAAGGCCTTCCGCGAGGAGCTCACGCAGCTGCGCGTGCGCCACGCGGGGATCGCGACGGAGCTGCTGACACCTGGCGCCGCGCAGTCTTACCTTGCCGGTCTCGACCGCGACTGCCACGACCTGCTCGGGGTTCTGCACACGGTCAAGCTCACCCGCGCGGCCGCCCACAGCGTCCGCGATCTCATCGCAGGCTACGGCGAGATCTGGTCGACGCGGCTGTTCCAGAGCTTCTTTGCGCAGCACGCTCGGCGCGCGGGCGCGGTCCAGTGGCTCGATGCACGGCGGGTGGTGGTCGCGCAGTGGGGCCCGCTCGGCCCGGGCATCCAGTGGGCCGAATCGCGCGCCAAGCTCGCCGCGCTGGTGCCGTCCGACTTCAACGGAACCCTCATCGTCACCGGCTTCATCGCCTCCAACACGAAGGGCGTGCAGACCACGCTCGGGCGTAACGGCAGCGATTTCTCCGCTTCCATCTTCGGGGCGCTGCTCGGCGCCTCCGAGATCCACATCTGGACCGATGTCGACGGCGTACTCTCCGCCGACCCGCGCCGCGTGCCTGACGCGACGGTGATCGACTCACTCTCCTACAGCGAGGCGATGGAGCTCGCGTACTTCGGCGCCAAGGTGATCCACCCCCAGACCATGGCGCCGGCGGTCAAGGACGGCATTCCCATCTGGATCCGCAACACCTTCGCGCCCGAGAAGATCGGCACGCTGATCTGCGCGCAGCCCGAATCAAGGCTGCCCGTCAAGGGGATCACCAGTATCGAGCGCGTCGCGCTCATCAACCTGGAAGGTACGGGCATGATCGGCGTGCCGGGTACCGCCCACCGCCTGTTCGGGGCGCTGCGCGAGGAGGGCATCTCCGTCATCCTCATCTCGCAAGGGAGCTCCGAGCACTCGATCTGCTGTGCGATCCCGCAGGAGCAGGCCGAGCGCGCAGCCAGCGTGGTGCGCCGCGCCTTCGAGCACGAGCTCACCGAGGGGCAGATCCAGCGCGTCGAGGTCGACTCTGACCTCGCCATCCTCGCCGTGGTCGGCGACGGCATGGCGGGCACCCCGGGCATCGCCGGCAAGGTGTTCGCCGCCCTCGGCACCGCCAGCGTCAACGTGCGCGCCATTGCCCAGGGCGCCTCCGAGCGCAACATCTCGGCGGTGGTCGAGGGCAAGAGTGCCACCCGGGCGTTGCGCGCCGTGCATGCGGGACTGTATCTCTCGCCGCACACCATCTCCATCGGCGTGATCGGGCCCGGCACGGTGGGCCGTGTGCTGCTCGATCAGCTCGCCTCGCAGAGCGAGCGGCTGCGACGGCAATGCAAGCTCGATCTGCGCGTGCGCGGCGTGCTCGCTTCGCGGCGCATGCTGCTCGCGGAACCGGGGGTGGCTCTCGGGAGCTGGCGCGCCGCCTACGAGGAGAGCGACACGCCGGCCGACCTGGCGCGCTTCGTCGAGCACGTGCGCGTCGATTACCTGCCGCACACGGTGCTCATCGACTGCACCGCGAGCGCCGCGATCGCCGCCGGCTACGCCGAGTGGCTCGCGGCCGGCGTTCACATCGTGACGCCGAACAAGAAGGCGAACAGCGCGGATCTCGCCTACTACCAGCGGCTGCACGAGGCGCGGCGCGCCGGTGCCGCGCATTACCTCTACGAGGCCACGGTGGGCGCGGGGCTTCCCGTGATACACACGCTGCGCGATCTGCGCGAGACCGGCGACGAGATCAGGCGCATCGACGGCATCTTCTCGGGTACGCTCGCGTATCTCTTCAACGTGTACGACGGCGCGACGAGCTTCTCGCAGATCGTGCGGGAGGCGCGCGCCCGCGGTTTCACCGAGCCCGATCCGCGCGACGATCTCTCGGGACAGGACGTGGCACGCAAGCTCATCATCCTCGGGCGCGAAATGGGACTCGACCTCGAGCTCAAGGACGTGCGGGTCGAGAGCCTGGTGCCGGCGGAGCTCGCGCACGGCCCGATCGAGGAATTCATGATTGAGCTGCCGCGTTACGATGGCGCCATGGCCGCGCGCCTGGCGGCGGCACGCGAGCGCGGCAAGGTGCTGCGCTACACCGGCACGCTCACGGCGGCGGGCGAGGCCACCGTCGGCCTGCGCGAGCTCGAGGCGCAGCACCCATTCGCCAACATCGCTCTCACCGATAACGTAGTCCGCTTTGCGACGCGCCGCTACTGCGACAATCCGCTCATCGTGCAGGGCCCGGGTGCGGGACCGGAGGTCACCGCGGGCGGGGTGTTTGCGGATCTGCTGCGGCTCGCGGCCTACCTGGGGGCGCAGCTGTGAGCGCAGCGCCCCCACGCACGCGTGCGAGCGCGTTCGCGCCCGCCTCGGTCGGCAACGTCGCGATCGGCTTCGACATCCTCGGATTTGCCGTCGAGGCGCTCGGGGATCGCGTCACCGTGACCTCGACCGCCGCCCCCGGCGTGACGATATCCGCAGTAAGGGGAATCGCCGACGAGCTGCCGCAGAGAGCCGAGGACAACACCGCGGGGAGGGCGCTGCTCGCCATGCAGGAGGCCCTGCAACCCAAGTTTGGCTTCACTCTCGAGATCGACAAGGGCATTCCGCTCGGCTCGGGCCTCGGAGGCTCGGCGGCCTCCGCAGTGGCTGCGGTCGTGGCCGCGAATGCGCTGCTCGCTGAGCCCTGCGGGCAGCTCGAGCTGCTGAGGTTCGCCATGGCAGGCGAAGCGGTGGCGAGCGGCGCACGGCACGTCGACAACATCGCAGCCTCGCTCTACGGGGGGCTCGTGCTCACCGTCGGCATCGATCACCCGAGGGTGAAGCGCATCCCGGTACCCGCGAGTATCCGCGCCGTCATCGTCCATCCTCACATGTTCCTCGCCACGGCGAAGGCGCGCGCGATTCTCCGGCGCAGCGTCGAGCTGTCCGATTTCGTGTGGCAGACGGCGCATCTCGCCGGGTTCATCTCGGGGTGCTACACCGACGACCTCGACATGATCCGCGCATCCCTGGAGGACGTCGTGATCGAGCCGCAGCGCCAGGCGCTCATTCCCGGCTTCGCGGACGTGCGTCGCGGCGCCATGGCGGCCGGTGCGCTCGGGTGCTCGATCTCGGGGGCGGGCCCCTCGATGTTCGCCTGGGCACTCGAGGCGACGGCGCCAAAGGTGCTGGCGGCGATGCGCGAGGCCTTCGCACGGCATTCGCTCGCGACCGATGAGTGGGTGGTGGAGCTGCGCTCGAACGGGGCGCGGGTGATCGGGTGAGGGCGGCGCCATGACCACGAGGGCCTTGTTCGCGAGCTCGCGCGGCGGGGCGCCCACCGTCAGCTTCGGCGCAGCGGTGCTCCAGGGGCTCGCACCCGACGGCGGCCTCTACGTGCCCCTCAGCTGGCCGCATCTGGCGCCTCCGGATTTCGATGGCGTGAGCGAGCTGCCTGCCATCGCCGGGCGGCTGCTCGCACCCTTCATGGAAGGCGATCCACTCGCGCGGGAGCTGGCGCCGCTCGCAGCCGAAGCGCTCGACTTTCCGGCGCCGCTCGTGCCGCTCGCGCCGGACGGCAGACTCTCGGTGCTCGAGCTGTTCCACGGCCCGACCGCCGCCTTCAAGGATTTCGGCGCGCGCTTCCTCGCGGGCTGCTTCGGCTGCCTTCGCCAAGGCGCCGAGCGGCCGCTCACCATTCTCGTCGCGACCTCGGGCGATACGGGGGGAGCGGTGGCGGCCGCTTTCCACCAGCGTCCCGGCGTCGAGGTCGCGGTGCTCTTTCCCAAGGGACTGGTGTCCCCCACCCAGGAGCGCCAGCTCACCTGCTGGGGCGGCAATGTCCGCTCGGTTTCCGTCCGCGGCACTTTCGACGACTGTCAGCGCCTCGTGAAGGAGGCGTTCCGTGACGCAGCGCTCGCGACGCGCACGCAGCTCTCCTCGGCCAACAGCATCAACCTGGGCAGGCTCCTGCCGCAGATGGTCTACTATGCGGCGGCGAGCCTTGCCACCTGGCGCGCCCACCGCGAGCGCGCGTCCTTCATCGTACCGAGCGGCAACCTCGGCAATGCGCTCGCCTGCCTCTGGGCGCGGCGCATCGGACTGCCGATCGGAGAGGTGGTGCTGGCGCATAATGCCAACCGCACGGTGCCGGACTTTCTCGCGAGCGGGGAATGGCGTCCGCGGCCGAGCGTCGCCACGCTGGCTTCGGCCATGGACGTCGGCGACCCGAGCAACATGGAGCGGCTGCGGGCGCTCCATGCGGGAATCGAGGAGCTGCGGGCCGCGGTCAGCGCCGTCTCGGTCAGCGACGATGAGATCCGCGCACGCATCGTTGCCGGCTACCGGCAATTCGGCCAGATCTGGTGCCCGCACACCGCGACCGCTGCCGAGGCGTGGGCGCGGCTGCCGCCCGAGGCACGCCGGGAGCGTCGCTGGGTGCTGGCGGCGACCGCCCACCCGGCCAAGTTCCGCGAGATCGTGGAGCCGCTCATCGGGCGCACGGTCCCGGTGCCGGAGACGCTCGCGAAGCTGTTCGCGCGTCCCGCGCAGTGTGTTGAAATCGACGCGGACGGACGCGCGCTGCGCGCGCTCCTCGAGCAGGGGAAATGACGTGGATCAGCTGAGCCAGTTGCCGCCGATCGTCTGGGTGCTGATCGCAGCCGCGGTCGCGTTCGGCTTCGTACTGTCGCTCGCATGGCGCTGGTACCGCAGGTATCGCGCCCGCAAGGCGCTGCATAACGCGGTCATCGCCGGGACGATGGACCACCTGGTCGATGCCCTGGTGCCCGACGGCATGGGGGGTGGCTACCATGTCGACTATCTGCTGCTGACGCAGCGCGGCGTAGTCGTGATCGATCTGCGCGACGTGCGCGGCAACATCTTCGGTGCAGACCAGATGGCGGAGTGGACCGTCATGGATGGTCCACACCGCTTCACTTTCACGAACCCGCAGGGCGCGCTCTACGACCGCATTGCCGCCGTCAAGGCGACCGCCGGCGATGTGGCGGTCGAGGGGCGCATCGTGTTCACCCGCCAGGCTCGCTTTCCCAAGGGCCTGCCCAAGTGGACGCTGATGCTCGATGGGTTGAGGGCGGAGTTTCCGAGCGGCGATGTCGCCGCAAGCTATCGCGACGCCTGGCAGCGGCTGAAGGCCGCGGTCAAGCCCAGCTACATGGCCGACATGAGCCACACCATGAAGCTGCGTAAATTACGCTTGCCGTGAAACCCACCCCGGTCAAGAGGAAAGAATCTGAGCGTGATCCGCCAGCACCAGCGATACACAAGCCGTCAGCTGCTTCGCGTACTCGAGAGCCAGGAACTCGTTCGGGCCGTGCGCATTGGCATGCGGGCCGAGGACGCCGGTGATGAAGAACTGGGTGCGCGGGAAGCGCTCACCCAGCATGCCCATGAAGGGAATCGTCCCGCCGCAGCCGATGTGCACCGCATCGCGCTCGTAGACCGCGCGTGAGGCGCGGTTGATGGCCTCCTCGAGCCACGGCGCGAAAGCCGGCGCATTCCAGCCGCCCGTCGCCGAGCCTTCCTCGAAGCTCACCTGCGCCCCGTAGGGAGGGTCGCGCAGCAAAGCCTCGCGCACTGCGGCCGCGGCGCGCGCGGCATCGCAGCTCGGCGGCACGCGCAGCGACAGCTTGACCGCGACCTCCGGCAACAGCACGTTGCCCGCCGAGCCGAGCGGCGGCAGTCCCTCCGCGCCGGTGACCGCGACGGTGGCGCGCCAGGTGCTGTTGATGATGAGCTCGGTCGGATCGTTGGAGATCGGCTGCGCGGTTGACGCCCACGGGAGCTTGCCCGCCACCGAGCCGCCGAGAGTGCGCGCGGCTGCGGCCGCCTGCGCGCGCCGGTCCTTCGGAATGGCACACTGCAGCTCATCGAGCAGGACATCGCCCGTCACCGGGTTCTCGATGCGGGCGAGCAGCTGCTCGAGAATGCGAAACGGCGTGGGCGCGATGCCGGTGGCCATGCCGGAATGCACGCCTTCCTTCAGCACGCGCACACGCAGCGTGCCGTCGACGAGCCCGCGGAGCGAGGTGGTGCACCAGACCTGCTCGTAGTTGCCGCATTCCGCGTCGAGGCACACGACGAGCGCGGGCTCGCCGAGGGCGCTGCCGAGCGTCGCGAGGTGCGCCGGCAGATCGCCGCTACCCGATTCCTCGCACGCCTCGATGAGCACCAGGCAGCGCGGCAGCCGCACCCGCTGCTCTTTCAGCGCGGCGATCGCGGTGAGCGAGCTGAACACCGCGTAGCCATCGTCCGCCGCGCCGCGCCCGTAGAGCCGTCCGTCGCGGATCACCGGCTCCCAGGGTCCGAGGCCGGGCAGCCAGCCGGTGAACTCCGGCTGCTTGTCGAGGTGCCCGTAGAGCAGCACGGTACCCGGCAGCTCTCCCGGCACGTCGACCAGCAGGAGCGGGGTGCGGCCCGGCAGACGGCGCACCTCGACGCGCGAGCCGGGAAGCGGCTGGGCGCGGCACCAGTCCGCCATCAGCTTCACCGCCGCCTCCATGTGACCGTTGCGCTCCCAGTTCGGGTCGAACTGCGGCGACTTGTTGGGGATGCGCACGTACGCGATCAGCCGCTCGATGATGGAGTCGTTCCAGGTCTTCTCGATCGAGCCCGTCAGGCGCTTCTGGTCCATGGTTTCGTCTCGTGTGTTTGAGCCGAGGGTAGGTGTTTAGCCGAAGATAAATCAAGTAATACCAATAACTTGTAGTGATATTCGCGCGTCAGTTCTCGCTCGCGGTCGCCCCCTGAGGGCGGAACCCAAGCTCGGGGAGTTGGAAGAGGGCGCGCGCCGCCGCGCTGCTCGAGCGCGCGAGCGACTCCAGCGTCTCCCCCCGCGCGCGCGCGACCGTCGCCGCAATCCGGGGAAGAAAGGCGGGCTCGTTGCGGCGGGAGGCGGGCTTGGGTCTCACGTCGCGCGGCAGCAGATAGGGGCCGTCGGTTTCGACGAGCAACCGCCCGGCGGGAATCTTCGGCATGAGGGCGGCGAGATGGCTGCCACGGCGCTCATCGCAGATCCAGCCGGTGATCCCGATCGCCAGCCCCAGCTCCAGATAACACGACAGCTCCTCCGCCGAGCCGGTGAAGCAATGCGCCACGCCGCGCCACGCGGGCGCGTGCTCGCGCAGGATGGCCACGAAATCGGCGTGCGCCTCGCGCTGGTGCAGGAACACCGGCTTGCCGAGGCGCACTGCGAGCTCGAGTTGACGGTGGAAGGCACGCCGCTGCGCATCGCGGGGCGAGAAGTCCCGGTAGTAATCGAGCCCGCATTCTCCCACCGCGACGACCTCGGGCGCCCTGGCGAGCTCCTCGAGCTCCGCCTCGCGCTGCGCTCCGGGCTCGCTCGCATGATGGGGGTGAACGCCGGCGGTCGCGAACAGTCTACTGGGGTGTGCACGTGCGAGCTCGAGCGCACGGCGAGTGCTCTCGAGCGTCGAGCCGGTGATCACCATCTGCACGACGCCCGCGGCCTCGGCGCGCGCGAGCACCGCCTCGCGGTCGGCGTCGTAGCTGTCATGGGCGAGATTGATACCGATGTCGATCAACGGGGCCGCCGGCGAGGCGACGGCTGCCGGTGAGGCTGTGCTATGGTTTCGCATGCGGCGTGCACATTCTAACGAAACCCGGAGAACCGCAGCGCATGCCCGGAAATCTCGCCCGCACTCACGGCCGCCGCCGAGGCCTGCGGCCGCACGGCTGCGCGCTTTGCGCCGTGGCGCTCGCCGCCGCGGCGCTCGCGAGCGTATCCTTCAGTGCGCCCCGCGCGGAAGTTTCCTGGCGCGATCTCGAGGGCCGCATTCAATACAGCTACTACACCGAGGACGCCCCAGCCCTCAGGAGTCTCGCGGAGACGGTCGCGCTGGATGAATCGCGCGACAGGCTGCACGGATATTACGCGGGGCTCGTCGCGTGGCGTCTGGCGCAGCTCGCCGCGCAGGGCCCGGGCGCCGTGCGCGGCGCCTCGGCGGCGCACCTGGCGCGGCGCTGCGTGGGCGAGCTCGATGCGACGCTCGCCGCGGCGACGGACTTTGCGGAAGGTCTGGCGCTGCGCGCGGCGTGCCTCGCGACCGAAGCCGACAGCGCGCATGCCGGGCACGCCGCCCGGGGCGCGCGCCGCGACATCGGCCGGGCGCTGCGCCTCGCGGCGCGCAATCCGCGCGTGCTGCTGATCGATGCCATGAGCGACTACCAGCTCGCGCCGGAGCGCGGGGGCGACAAGGAGCGAGCGCTCGCGAAGCTGCGCCAGGCGGTCGCGGCCTTCGAGCTCGAGCGCGCGGGTACCGAGCAGCTGCCGGGCTGGGGCGCCGCCGAAGCCTATCTGCTCCTCGCCCGCGACCTGCTCGATCACGGCGAGGCGCTCGGCGCGCGCGACGCGCTCGAGCATGCGCTGCTGATCGCGCCCGACTATGCGCAGGCCCGCCGGCTGATGGCGCAGATCCTCTCCGGCTGACCGACCCGCACCGGCGTAAAAGGCGCGGGGCGGCTGTGATATCGTGGCGCGCCCTTGGCGAGAGGGATCGGATGGATGCCTCCGGAGACGGACAAGAATGCGCTGTTGGGACAACTGCGCATCGACCGCACTCAGCGCGAAGCCGACACGGGTCCCGGACGTCGTCCGTGGATCATCGGCGCCGTCGTGCTGCTCGTCGCGCTGCTCGTGGCCGGCGCGTGGTTCGGGGTCTCCGGGCGGGGGGCGCTGCCCGTGCACACGGCCGTGGCGCGGCCGATCGGCGCCACGTCGGCGAACGCCTCGGTGCTCGATGCGACCGGTTACGTCACCGCGCGGCGGGAGGCGACCGTATCGGCGCAGATCACCGGCACGCTGATCGAGGTGCTGATCGAGGAAGGCGAGCACGTCAAGGCCGGGCAGGTGCTCGCGCGGCTCGACGACACCGCGCAGCGGGCGTCGCTGGCGCAGGCGCAGGCGCAGTTGCACGGCGCCGAGTCGCTGCTCGCGCAATACGAGGCGCAGCTCGCGCAGAGCCAGCGGGACCTGAAACGCGCCGAGGATCTCCTCGAGCGCAAGCTCGTCTCGGCACAGGCGGTGGAGCAGGCGCGCACCCAGGTCGCTGCCCAGACGGCGCAGGTGCAGGCGCAGCGCAGGCAGATCGAGCTCACCGCAGCCAGCGTGCGCTCGGCGCGAGTGCAGCTCGAGTATTGCACCGTGCACGCGCCGTTCAGCGGTGTGGTGATCGCCAAGGCGGCCCAGGTGGGCGAGATCGTTTCGCCGTTTTCCGCAGGCGGCGGTTACACGCGCACCGGCATCGGTACGATCGTCGACATGGATTCTCTCGAGATCGAGGTCGACGTCAACGAGGCCTATATCAACCGGGTGCAGCCCGGGCAAGCGGTGGCCTCGGTGCTGAATGCCTATCCCGACTGGACGATTCCCTCGCACGTGATCGCGATCATCCCGACCGCCGATCGCTCCAAGGCAACGGTGAAGGTGCGCATCGCGCTGGAGGTGAAGGACCCGCGCATCGTGCCCGACATGGGCGTGCGCGTCTCCTTCCTCGAGGAGAAGAAAGCTGCCGCCGCGCCGACGCAGCCCGCCGCGCGCGGAGTGCTGGTTCCGGCGGCGGCGCTGCGCTTGGATGGGGCCGAGCAGGTCGTGTTCGTGCTCAAGGGCCACAAGGCCCAGCGCCGCGCGGTGACGCTCGGGGGCGCGAGCGGCGAGTCGCGACTGGTGCTCCTTGGCGTGAGCCCCGGGGAGGCGGTGATCATCGATGCGCCGGCAGGGCTCAGGGACGACATGCCGGTGTCGGCCGCGGAGCGGTGAGCCGAAGGCGTCGGAGCGTCATCCATCATTCTTCTGGTATCGAGCTGAGGTTCCCATGCCCGAATCCATGGTCGAGGTGGCCAAGGTCACCAAGGTCTACCAGCGCGGCAGGCAGAAGATCGAAGTCCTGCACGGGCTCGATCTCGACATCCCCAAGGGCGACTTCGTCGCGCTCATGGGTCCGTCGGGCTCGGGCAAGACGACGCTCCTCAATCTCATCGGCGGACTCGATCAGCCGACCTCAGGCGAGGTCCGCGTCGGCGGCAGCCGCATCGATCAACTCGGCAGCGGCGAGCTCGCCCGCTGGCGCGCGCACAACGTCGGCTTCGTGTTCCAGTTCTACAACCTCATGCCGGTGCTCACCGCCGAGCGCAACGTCGAGCTGCCGCTGCTGCTGACGAAGCTGTCGTCCGCGCAGCGCAGAAAGAACGTCGCGGTCGCGCTCGAGGTGGTCGGCCTCGCCGACCGCGCCAAGCACAAGCCGCGGGAGCTCTCCGGCGGACAGGAGCAGCGCGTGGCGATCGCGCGCGCGCTGGTGTCCGACCCGCAGTTGCTGGTGTGCGATGAGCCCACCGGCGACCTCGATCGCAAGACCGCCGACGAGATCCTGGGTCTCCTGCAGGTGCTCAACCGCGAGCACGGCAAGACCATCGTGATCGTCACGCACGACCCGAAGGCGGCGGAGTTCGCCCGGCGCATCCTGCACCTGGAAAAAGGGCAGCTGCTCGAGCAGGCGCGTGCGGCCTAAAGGCCGCGACCGCGGCCCGACACCCGACCGCGGCCTGATGCTACCGCACACCGGGGACTCGCCATGACCAAGAGCGGCTTTGTCATCGCCAACCTGTTCCGCAAGAGGACGCGCACGATCCTGACGCTGCTGTCGGTGATCACGGCGTTTCTGCTGTTCGGGCTGCTGCAGTCGGTGAACACCATCTTCAGCGCGGGCGCCGACTTCGTCGGTGCCACGCGCCTCATAGTCCAGGCGCGCGTGTCCTTCACCTCGCCGCTGCCGATCAGCATGCTGCCGAAGCTCGAGGCCGTCCCCGGCGTGGCGCGCGTCGGGTACTCGCAGTGGTTCGGCGGCGTGTGGCAGGAGAACACGCCGCTCATCATGTTCTCGATCGATCCGCTGCGCCATCACGACATCTACCCGGAGTACGTGATGCCCGAGGGCGAGTGGCAGGCCTTCGCCGACACGCGTACCGGCATGATCGCCGGCAAGATGGTCGCCGAGCAGTACGGCTGGAAGCTCGGCCAGAAGATCCCGATCTCCTCCAACATCTTCCCGCAGAAGAACGGCAGCAAGGCGTGGAGCTTCGATCTCGTCGGCATCTTCGACGGCAAGGACGAGAACTGGAAGAAACGCACCAACATCGTCTACATGCAGCATGATTACTTCGACGAGGCGAATCAGTTCGGCATGAAGGGCAGGACGAATTTCTTCATCCTCAAGCTCACCGACAGCGCTCGCGCCGAGGCGACTGCCAAGACGGTCGACGCGATGTTCGAGAATTCCCCGGACGAGACCAAGACCCAGACCGAGAAGGACTTCAACATCAGCTTCGTCAAGCAGATCGGCGACATCGGACTCATCGTGCGCTGGATCCTGTTCGCGGTGTTCTTCACGCTGCTGCTGGTGGTCGGCAACACCATGGCACAGAGCGTGCGCGAGCGCATTCCCGAGCTGGCCGTGCTCAAGACCCTCGGCTTTTCCGACCGCAGCGTGCTCGGGTTCGTGCTCGCGGAAGCCTTTGCGCTGTGCCTCGCCGGCGGCCTCGTCGGGCTCTCGCTCGCCTCGCTCGCCGGCGCGATGGTCGAGAAGGGCACCGGCGGGCAGTTTCAGCTGCACCTCGACGGCTCGGTGTGGCTGCTGGGTGTGCTGGCCATCGTGCTGATGAGCGTGGCGGTGGGACTGCTGCCGGGCCTGCGGGCGCGGCGTCTGCGCATCGTCGATGCGCTCGCGGGTCATTAGGCGCGTCGCTCGGAAGCCGTTTCAGGAGATTCCATCGTGTTGAGTCAGGCTCTCGCCATCACCGGCATCAACATCCGGAGCATTCCCGAGCGCTGGGCCCCGTCCCTGGTCATCGTCATCGGCCTCGCGGGCGTGGTGGCGGTATTCACCGCGCTGCTCGCGATGGCCGCCGGCTTCGAGAGCACGCTCCAGGCCACAGGAAGCACCGACGCGGCGCTGATCCTCCGCGGCGGGTCGGACGCGGAGCTCAATTCCGCGTTCGACCGCGACTCCACCGACCTGATCAAGCAGGAGCCGGGCATCCGCATCGGCGGCGACGGCAAGCCGCTGGCATCGGCCGAGCTCATGATCATCGCTGAGCTGGTGCGCAAGGATGACCTCCGGCATGGCGCGAACATCACGGTGCGCGGGGTCGAGCCGCAAGCGTTCGCGCTGCGGCCGCAGCTGAAGATCATTGCAGGGCGCAACTTCACTCCGGGCCTGCGCGAGCTGATCGTCGGCCGGGGCGTGATACGCCAGTTCCAGGGCGCGGAGCTCGGCCAGGCGATCCGCATGCGCGGCTCGGAGTGGACCGTGGTCGGCATCTTCGCCAGCGGCGATGCGCATGACAGCGAGATGTGGACCGACGCCAATGTGGCGCGCTCGACGTTCGGGCGACTCGGGTCGAGCTCGGTGCTCGCGGCGCTCGACGGGCCCGACGGGCTCGCTCGGCTGAAGAGCGCCGTGGCGGGGGAGCCGCGCCTCACCATGGACGTGATGCGCGAACAGGACTATTTCAGCGGCCAGACCCGGCAGTTCCGCAAGACGATCGGATTCCTCGCCGGGGTGGTCACCCTCATCATGGGACTCGGCGCGGTGTTCGCCGCGCTCAACAGCATGTACGCCGCGGTGGCCGCGCGCGGCAAGGAGATCGCCACCTTGCGCGCCATCGGCTTCTCGGCACTGCCGGTGATCGTGTCGGTGATGATCGAGGCGCTGCTGCTGGCGCTCGGCGGCGCGGTGCTCGGCGCGCTGGTCGCTTACGCGCTGTTCAACAACCTTTCGGTGTCGACCCTCGGCCAGAACTTCACCCAGGTGGTGTTCAACTTCCAGGTGACGCCTAAACTGGTCGTGCGAGGGCTGATCATCGCGGTGGTCATCGGCATGATCGGCGGTCTTCTGCCGGCGCTGCGCGCCGC